>Ga0183100_1000077_pt1 | contig 146882 bp, 130 predicted proteins | sample Biomet2_FD_127789 | JGI IMG/M metagenome (GOLD analysis project Ga0183100, IMG submission 127789) | Microbial communities from bioreactor (seeded with anoxic lake sediment) at LBNL, California, USA - Biofuel metagenome 2 | ecosystem: Engineered > Bioreactor > Anaerobic > Unclassified ... | reverse complement strand
CTACGAGCTTTCCAAGCCCGCCCCTTCGACCACTTGGGTATTCCTCCACATCGAGACGAATGTGGCAAGCAAGATTATAGGTTAACGGCCTTTCTTTCGCAATCACGGAATATAGCCTTTGGCTATGGTATAATCACCCATGCATGATTGAAATCATAATAGACCGGGTCTCAGACGGCCAAAAAGCTGAGAAATTCGTTAAGAAATACCTCTCCGACGCCCCCTTGGGATTCATCTACAAGGCCTTTCGAAAAAAGGACATCAAGATCAACGGCCACTGGATTCATAAGGACGCCGTCATCCACGAGGGCGATACCCTCCGCATCTACGTGACCGATCAACAGCTTGAGGACTTCAAGAAGCCTCGTGAAGTCGCCAAGAAAGATTTCCCTTACGAGATCGTCTATGAGGACCCGAACGTCCTCATCGTCAACAAACCAAAAGGCCTGTTGGTGTATGGCGACGACAAAGGGGTTCGCGCCACTTTGGGGAACGCCGTCCTCGATTATCTTTATTTCAAAGGCGAATATGACCCCGAATCGGCCTCTTTTACCCCTTCTCCGGCCCACCGGCTCGACCGGAACACCTCCGGACTCGTGGTCTACGGGAAAACCGACGCCGCCCTCAAGGCCCTGACCGACCTTTTCAAGGAGCGGACCGAAATCGAGAAACGCTACCTTGCTCTCGTCGTCGGAATCGTCGACAAAGATGGGGAGGTCAACAAACCCCTCAAGAAGGACATGGAGTCCGGCCTCGTCAAGGTCTGCCCCATCGCTGAAGGCGGGAAGACGGCCTTGACGAAATACCACGTTTTGAAGCGTTTTGAGAACTACACTTTGCTCGAGCTCGAGCTCGTGACGGGGCGGACCCATCAGATCCGCGTCCACATGGCCTCGATCGGATACCCGGTGGCCGGAGACGGCAAATACGGGGATTTCCAGGATTGCCGGAAGATCAAAAACCTGACGGGGCTCGACAGCCAGTTCCTCCACGCGGAGAAAATCGCTTTCAAAAAGACCGGCGGAGTTCTTTCTAGCTTGGCCGGGAAGAGCTTCGAGGCCCCGCTTCCAGACGATTTAAGCGCCGTTCTCGCAAAACTCGAGGCCTAAATCAGAATAATCACGCCTATCCAAAAGGAGGACACGAACATGGACGTCAATGCGGTTTATGCCCGATGGGTCAATTCCCCCGTCGTCGGAGACAAGGACAAGGAAGTCCTTCGGAAGATGAGCAAAGAGGAACGCGACGACGCCTTTTTCAAGGACATCGAATTCGGCACCGCCGGAATGCGCGGGGTTTTGGGCCCCGGGACCAACCGAATGAATGCCTTCACCGTTGCCAAAGCCACGATCGCCTTCGGACAATACCTCATCGAGCGCTTTCCCGAAGCCAAATCGATGGGGGTCGCGATCAGCCACGACAACCGCCATGAGTCGCGCCAATTCACCCTCGAATCGGCCCGGATCCTCAATGAAATGGGCATTCAAGCCTATATTTTCGATTCCCTCCGCCCGACCCCGGAACTCAGTTACGCCGTCAGGTACGTGAAAGCCTGCGGGGGCATCATGATCACGGCCAGTCACAACCCGAAGGAATACAACGGTTACAAGGTCTACGACGAAACCGGGTGCCAATTGGTCCCCGAGAAGATCGCCCGCCTTTTGGCGTTCATCGCCGCCCTCCCTGATTACCTCGACGTTCAGGTCCCAAAAGCCGCCATCATGGGGGAGACGACCGTCTTCGACGAGAAGATCGACGACGATTACGTCCACGAGGTCGAAACGATCCAAATCAACCCCGATCTTCCCAAAGCCGGCTTCAAAATCGTCTATTCTCCCCAACATGGGGCATCCTATGAGAACGCGATGCGGGTTTTCCGCGATTGCGGCTATCACATCATCCCCGTCATGAACCAATGCACCCACGATCCCGATTTCGGCGGGACGCTGTCCCCGAACCCCGAGAACCCCGATGCCTATATCGAGGCCATCAAGCTCGCCAAGCAATATAAAGCCAATCTCATCGTCATGACCGACCCCGACGGCGATCGCGTCGGCGTGGCCTATCTTTCCAGCAAAGGGACCTATGAGCTTTTTTCCGGGAACCAAAGCGCCGCCCTCCTCATCGATTACATCCTCTCGCAGCGGAAGGAAAAAGGGACCCTTCCCGGGAATGGGATCGTCTACGACACCATCGTCACCTCTTCCCTCGGCCGCGAGATCGCCCAAAGCTATGGCCTCAAAACCGAGAGTTTTCTGACCGGCTTCAAGTTCATCGGGAGTCGGATTGCCCATTACGAGAAGATCAAGGACGCCCCCCAGTTCGTCTTCGGCTATGAAGAGAGCTACGGCTGCCTCATCGCCCCCTTCGTTCGCGACAAGGACGGGATTCAGGCCATCCTCCTCTATTGCGAGATGGCTTTGTTCCATCATCTGCAAGGCGAAGCGCTCGATCTCGTCTACGACAAACTTCAGCAACGCTTCGGCTACCACGATGCCGTCACCAAATCGGTTTATTTCGAGGGAAGCGGCGGGGCCAGCACGATGAAGAAAATCATGGAAAGTCTCCATAACCGCCCTTTGCGCGCCATCGCTGGAATCCCCGTCGTCGAGGTCCTCGACTATCAGAAACAGACGGACACCAAGGACGACGCCGTCACGGCAATCGACCTCCCGAGGAGCGACGTCGTGAAATTCGTCCTCGACGACAAGTCGACCGTCGCCGTTCGCCCCAGCGGAACGGAGCCGAAATGTAAATTCTACATCGAATCGGTTTCCTCCGAACCGGTCGGACTCAAAGAAAAGACCGATAATCTCTACCGGTCTTTGATTAAGGATCTTGGCATCAAAGCTTGAGTTCGTCCCGAAGGGTTTGGGCAACGCCGTTGAGGTTGTTGCCCTTTTTCGTGCTCGGGTATTTCTTCTGGAGGATCTTGCTCTTACAGTTCTTCATCGCGTAGGCGATCCCGGCCCTTTCAAGCATCCCGTCGTCGTTGTCGGCGTCCCCAAAGGCGATGACGTCCTTTTTTTGCAGCCCCAACCGATCGAGGATGTACTCGAGGGCGTGACCTTTGTCGGCCCCCTCACGGAAGAGTTCGCTGTAGAGGGACGCCGTCCAGTGGTGGAGATTGATTCCTTGGTCTTGGTAAGAGGCGCAGACGGATTCGACTAACCCGTCGTATTGATGGGCGTTCTTCATGATCGTCGTCATGGGGTCGCAACTGAGGATCTCGTCGATTTCGCCGACATGGATCTCCATCCCGGTGTACCAAAAGAAATTGTCGAGGTAATTGTCTTGACGGTTGATGAAGACGTCGGTGTTAGATTCACACATGAAGGAAGTGGTTTTCCCCTTGAGTCTTCGGTAGATGTCCTGAACCGCCTTCTTCGGAAAGGAATAGACCCGTGGGGGGAATTTGGGATTCTTCGGATCGAAGGTGTAGGCTCCGTTGTAACAGATGGCGGGACCGAAGCAATGGATTCGCTTGTAGAAGTCTTCCATGCTTCTCCAGGGTCGGCCCGAGGCTAAAACGATCAAATACCCTTTTTCGGAGAGGCCGCGTAGATAGCTCTCGCTCGCGGGCAAAAGGCGGGAATCGTCCGTCAGGAGGGTCCCGTCGAGGTCGATGGCGATCAGTTTTTTAATCTTCATTGATGTCGAGAAGCCCCACGGCGCGTTGGACGCGTTTGAGGGTAGCATTGGCGATCTTACTGGCTTTCTTAGCTCCTTCCCGCAGGACGGGGAGATAGCTCTTGTCGGCGATGATCTTCTCGTAACGGGCTTTGAAGGGGGTCAGTTCCCCGACGACCGCGTCGGCCACTTCCTTTTTGAAATCGCCGTAGCGGTAGCCTTTGAAATGAGCCGCGGCCTCGTCGATCGAGATTTCCTTTAGGGAGGCGTAGATGGTGATAAGGTTTGAGACGCCGGGCTTGTTCTCGGGATCATAAAAAACCTCGCTGCCCGAGTCGGTGACCGCGGACATGATCTTTTTCCGCATGCTTTCGAGGGGCTCTTTTAGGAAGATATCGCCCTTGGGGTCGGACTTGCTCATCTTGACCGATGGGTTGGTGAGCGACATGATCCGGGCTCCGACTTTGTTGATCTGATAATTGGGGAGGACGAGGACGTCGCCATAACGTTTATTAAAGCGATTGACGAGGTCGCGGGTGATTTCGACGTGCTGGACCTGATCCTCTCCGACCGGGACGACGTCGGTGTCGTAAAGGAGGATGTCGGCGGCCATCAAGACCGGGTAGGCAAAGAGGCCGAGACCGATCGCCGATTCGTTCATCTTCGCCGATTTCTCCTTGAATTGAGTCATTCGGGAGAGTTCCCCCATGTAGAGGTAATTCTGGAGGATGGCATTCAGCTCGGCGTGGGCGGAGACGCTCGATTGGACGAAGATGGCCGACTTTTTGGGGTCGAGGCCGGAGGCGAGGTAGAAGGCCGCGAGATCGCGGGTGTTTTCGTTGAGGAAGCCGGGTTCGATCGGAAGGGTGAGAGCGTGGAGGTCGGCGATGAAGATATAGACGTCGCCGCTATCTTGAAAATCCTTGAAGTGCTTCAGGGCCCCGATGTAATTGCCGAGGGTGAGGTTCCCGGTCGGCTTGATGCCAGACAAGATTCTTTTCATGTGCGCTGCTCCAGTTGACTAATTATAGGCGCACACTGGTATTCATTCAATTTTTGCCTTCGTTATTTTGCTAAGGGTGCTATACTACGGAGGAGAATAAAACCATGATCAAAATATATACATCGCCCAGTTGCTCTAGCTGCCGCAAAGTCAAAAAGTGGTTCGAAGACAACAAAATCCCCTATGAGGCCAAGAATATTTTCGGCCCCTCTTTGAGCATCGACGATCTGAAGGAAGTCATCCAAAAGACAGAGAACGGGACCGACGACATCATCTCCCCCCGGAGCAAGATCGTCCAAAATAAGCACATCGATTTCAACGACATGACGATCTCACAGCTCATCGACTTCATCCGCGAGAACCCCTCGGTCCTGAAACGGCCGATCATCGTCGATGACCATCGGGTCCAAGTCGGCTACAACGAGGAGGAGATTCGAACCTTCATCCCCCGGGCCCGGCGCTTCGCCGAAAGTCAATGTACCCCCGAGAACTGCGACCAATGGGGCCAATGCGATTTCTCGAAGAATAACAATCCGCGTTGAGGAAACGGCGAATAAAATAAAAGACCGGGCAGCCCGCTCGGTCTTTTATTAGTAGAGGTTTATTTGCCGATCGCCGCCATGGCCCGATGGGTTTTGGTGGCTTTGCTGAAGAGGCAGGGGATCGATAGCTTGGCGAGCAGATCGCCCAGGATCTTTTCGGAGCCTTCCATGTTGTTGTACTCGAATTCAACCTCGAAATCGGTGATTCCCGAATAGTGGTTGCGGTCGATCGAAAGAAGGCCGCCTTCATAGTCGACGTCGATTCTTTCCGTCGTGAGGGAGGTGATGATCTTGAGGGTTTTCAAATCGATGTCAAGCATCGTGAGGAAACGGGCGGTGTCGCCTTTGGGAAAAACGTTTTGGTCGCGGAAGGCCTTGAACATGTCGTCGGTGATATTTTCGTTCTTTTCGAGGAGCCCCTGGCTGAGCGGAGTCTTGAGGGTCAATTCAAAATGGCCGTCCTTTTCCCGGATCCGGAGGGCGATTCCCTCTTTGGCCAGAAGACGCTTCTCGTTATCGATGTAATAGTTCGTTTGGGAATAGCGGGCCTCCTCTTTGAAGGCTTCGGCCAGTTTGGCGTAATCTTTTTCCTTCAGAAGGACTTTGGCTTCGATCTCGATGGCATTTGACATGGTGGGGATCCTCCAACTAGTGGTATTATAGCCTAGATAAATTATGGAAAACGCTTTTAACGAATTTTTGAAAACGAATTCTTGGTGGATCGCCCTGATTTTCGTCGGCCTCATCGTCCTTTCGATCGCTTCGATTTACCTTTCAGGAATCAAAAAGAAGGGGAAGTCCCCGACCCGTCCCATCGACAAAAACGCTTATCTTGTGGCTTTGGGTGGCGAAGACAATATCGTGAGCAAAGAACTCGTGGGTTCCCGGATCGTCCTCGTCTTGAAGGACCACGAAAGAATCGACCGGGCTAAGCTTAAGGAGGCCGGCGTCGATTCTTTCGTCGAGATGTCGGACAAACTCACTTTGGTGATCAAGAACGACGCGGCGAAGGTCTACAAGACGATCTTCGATTGATCGCGGCAGTGCTTGGCGATGTCTTCGCTTGGAAGGCCCATCACGTTGTCATAGCTCCCATCAATCCGATTGATCAAAGGGTAGCCGTCCTGGATTCCGTATGCCCCCGCCTTGTCGAGGGGGTGTTTTTCTTTGACGTACTTCTGGATCAATTCTTCGCTCAGGGGATTGAAATAGACGTAGGTCATGACCGTCCGGGTTATTTCCCTCTTCGCGTCGATGTAGGTGTAGCCGGAGAGGACGACCTGACGTTTCCCGGATTCTTTTCCGAGCATCCGGATCGCTTCGGCCTCGTCTTTGGGCTTCCCAAGGATTCTCCCGTCGAGGACAACGATGGTGTCGCAAGCCAAAACGGCGTCGTTGGGGTAGCGGGCGTGGATGGCGTAGGCCTTCATTTTGCTTTCTTCGGCCGCGAGGTCCTTGGGATCGAGATCCAAAAGGCGCTCATCGACGTTGGGAACGATGACGGTGTATTCGGGGAAGACCTTTTTGAGGAGTTCTTTCCTTCGGGGCGAGCCGGAGGCGAGGATTAGCATGTCAGTTGACGTTCATGATGACCGGGACGATCATCGGGGAACGCTCCGTCTTGCGGTAGATATATTTGGCCACGACCGATTTGATCGTGGTTTTGATTTCGGAGAACGTGACTTTCTTCTGCATGAGCTCATTGACGGATTCCTCGGCCTTCATCTGGGCGTGGCGGACGACGTGGCTCTGATCGGCCGCGGCGAAGCCACGGGTATAGACGATCGGGGGGACGATGAGTTTGTTGCGTTTGCTGTCGATGGTGACGAGGACCGAGACCATCCCGTCGGATTTAAGGATCTCGCGGTCGTTGATGACGGCGCTCGAAAGGCCGTCGAGGTCATTGCCGTCGATGTAGACGTCGTCGGCTTGGACGTGGCCCCCGCGGGTGACGGTGTGGTTGCGGAGAACGAGGTTGTCGCCGTTATCGCAGATGAAGATATGGTCTTCGGCCATGCCGAGTTGTTTGGCCACTTCGCCGTGGAGCTTCAGCATCCGGTATTCGCCGTGGACCGGCATGAAGAAGTGGGGGTTCGAGAGTTTCAGCATCAGGCGGAGCTCCTGACGGGAGGGGTGGCCGGAGCTGTGGAGGGAGAAGGCGATCGAATTCTGTTTGACGTCGGCGCCGAGTTTGACGAGATTGTTGACCAATTTGTCGATGAGGGATCCGTTTCCCGGAATTGGGTTTGAGGAGAAGATAATGGTGTCGCCCGGGATGATCGAGATCGTTTTGTGATCCCCGGAGACGATGCGGGAAAGGGCCGCCATCGGCTCGCCCTGGCTCCCGGTGCAGAGAATGCAAATCTCATTGGCTTTGTAGTTGCGGACCATCGTGTCCTCAATCAAAGAAGAATCGGGGATCTTAATGTAGCCGTATTCGCGGGAAATGCCGACGACGTTGACCATGCTCCGCCCTAAGATACAAATCTTGCGGTTGTGCTTGACGGCCACCTCGACCACCTGCTGAATGCGATTAATGTTGCTCGAGAAGGTCGAGACGATGATGCGCCCCGTCGCTTTGTCGAAAACTTCATCGACGCCGGCCCGGACGCTCGTTTCACTTGGGGTGTAACCCTCGATCTCAGCGTTCGTGGAATCGGACATCAGGAGATCGACGCCCTCATTGCCAAGACGCGAAAGTTTGTTGAGTTCGAAATCCGGTCCGACCGGGGTGAGGTCGATTTTGAAATCGCCGGTCTCGATGATTCGTCCTTGTTTGGTGTCGACGCAGATCCCGTATGAATCGGGGATTGAGTGAGTGACGCGGAAGAAAGAGACGGTGAATTCGTCGGCGATCCGGACGATGGTGTCGCTATCGTATTCGACGATTTTGATGTTGTCTTTGATGTGGCTGTCTTCCAGCTTGTGACGGATGAGGGCGGCGGCGAGCCGGGGGGCGTAGATAACGGGGATGTAGACCGAACGGACGAGGAAAGGAATCCCTCCGATGTGGTCTTCGTGGCCGTGGGTGATGAAAAGAGCCTTAATCTTGCTTCGGTTGTTCTTCAGATAGGTGTAATCGGGGATCACGTAATCGACCCCCGGCAAGGTGGCTTCGGGGAAGCGGACGCCAGCATCGATCAAAATGATCGACCGCTCCGTTTCGAGGCAGTAAGTGTTTTTTCCGACCTCGCCAAGCCCTCCAAGGGCATAGACGTTGACGGGCGAATCAGTGATAGCCATTTTAATGGGCTCCTTATAATAACGATTTCAAAAGGCTGGATTATCAATATGGCGACAAACTAGCGAATTAACTATAGCACACACCTGTCGCGGTTTGGGAACCCAAATAATGAAAACGCTTCCTTCAGGAAGAAGAGGGATTAATTAGACGGGAAGGGAATCGGGGAGGATTTTGTTCGGATCATTCGGATCGATCCGATCGTAGAAGAGAATGCCGTCAAGATGGTCGATCTCGTGCTGAAGGACGACGGCGTCGTATCCGCGGGCCGTGATCTTTTCCTGTTTGCCCGAAAGGGCGTTGTAGGCGTCGACGACGATTTTGTAATCGCGGAAAACATGCCCGGGGTGAGGTTCATCGACGGAGAGGCACCCTTCCCCTCCCTCAAGATAGCATTTGCGGACAGAATTGACGATGATCCTGGGGTTGACGAGTTCGTATTCGACCGTTTTGGTCGGGTCCTCCCTTTCGGGATAGGAAATGACCAGCATCCGAAGGTTCTTTCCAACCTGAGGGGCAGCCAAACCGACGCCCTCGCGGCAGGCGGGATGCTTTTCGCGGTAGGCTTCGTTCTGCGATTGTTTTAAATAGGCCAGCATTTCGTCAAGGAGGTCTTTATCTTCCTTCGATAAGGGCATTTCGAGAGGCTTACTTTTGCTTCGAAGGGAAACGGTTGTGTCTTTAATTATCTTCAACATTCGAAGCGCATTATAGCATGCCAAACGCCGAGGGGTTAAAATCTTACTCACATGGAAGAAAAAACATTGAAAGCCCTCGATGGCCTCAAGAAGGCCTTGAAAGAGGATCCGCGGCTCAAAAAACTCGACGATCTCGAAAAAAAACTCTCGTCCAGCCCCGAAGTCCAAGCTCTCAGCCGGAAAAAGGCCGAGGCCGAGGCGGCCTATAACGACTGCCTTTCCCATTTCCCCGTCTCCTCGAAAGAAGGCAAGGAAAAGCAAAAAGCCCTTTATCAAGCCAAGCTCGCCCTTGACACCCATCCGCTCGTCAAAGAATACAATGCCGCCTTCGTCGCGGTCCGGGATCTCTACATGCAGATCGACGATCTCCTTTTTCGCGATTTCCGGCATCCTTCCGATTGCGGGGCCGACAAATGATCAAGATCGTTGGAGGCCAATACCGTTCGAGGATTATTCTGACCCCCAATGAAGGGACCGTCCCCACCAAATCAATGGTGCGGGAAGCCGTCTTTTCGGCTCTGTCCGATTTATTGCCCGAGGCCGCCGTCCTCGATCTCTTCGCCGGTTCGGGGGCCCTTGGGATCGAAGCCTTGAGCCGTGGGGCTAGAAGCGCTGCTTTCGTCGACATCTCCGAAGAGGCCTATATCGTCATCGGTAAGAACCTTCAGGCCCTCAAAGAAACGAAAGGGGTGGTCCTGAAAGCCGATTATCAAAATGCCCTTCTTTCGCTTTCGGGCCAAAAAAAGGTCTTCGACGTCGTTTTCCTCGATCCTCCCTACGCCATGAAGGAGTCCTATCAGGACGCCGTATCGTTCCTTCTCAAAAAAGGGATGCTGAGACCCCAGGGGGCCGTCGTCCTCGAATACGAAGGGTCGATTTCTTTCGACGAATCTCCATTCGCTTTCTCCAGGCACTATAATTATGGAAGGACCAACGTCCTGATCGTGAGGAGGGCAAAATGAGAATCGCCGTTTATCCCGGAAGCTTCGATCCGATCACCGAAGGCCATCTCGATGTCCTCAAGAGGTCATTGAAGGTTTTTGATCAAGTCATTCTTCTCCTTGCCGTTAATCCCACGAAAAAAAGCCTCTTTTCGATCGAAGAGAGACTCATCATGATGAAAGAGGCGGTTGAGGATCTCTCCGGAGTCAAGGTCGATTACACCGACGGGCTGACCGTCGACTACGCTAAAAACCACCATGCCGTGGCTTTGATCCGCGGCCTCCGCGCCGTTTCGGATTTCGAATACGAGTTTCAACTCGCCGCCGCCAACCGCTTCGCCTCGCCCGACGTCGAAATGGTCTTCTTCATGGCCAGCAAAGAGACGACCTTCATCTCTTCCTCGACGATCAACCAACTGTATCTAAACGGGGTCGATATCTCACCCTTGGTTCCGCCGTCGGTCATGAAGGCTTATCAGTCAAGAAAAAAGAAATAAGGTCAAACAAAACAAAAACGCCACTTTTCGGAGCGGCGTTTTTTCTTAATTGGTCCGAACCCCGTAGGAGGGATTGGCTTTGTCCTTATCGTCTCCACGGGCGTGCGAATAGAAGAGGGTCGGGTTTTCGTAGGTGTCGAAATCGGAAAAGAAGATGTTGCCCATCGGGATCCCGAGGTTCCTCAGCATCAGCAGATTCATGACCGGCATGTCAAAGTAGTCGACCCCGTCGGTCCTTTTGCAGGCGCTCCGATATCCTCTTTTCATCAAATCCTCGATGAAAGGGCGCTCGACCGGGACGTGGCTGAAGGTGATGCAGGGCCCGAAGTAGACGATGATGTTCTCGGGGCGGAGCGAGTATTTCGCGATCGTTTCGCCGAGACGGATTTTTAAAATTTCGCCGAGGGTCTCTTCTTTTCCAAGGCGGATCGCCCCGACCAAACGGCCCGGGACGAAGAAGAAGAGGGGAATCTCGTCCGCGCTTTTGAGGACGAGGGGCCGGTTCTTGTCTTCGGTCACCGCGAAACCTTCGACCTCATCGCCCGTCAACCGGGGCGAACGGTTCTTAAGATAGGTCACGGCTTTGAAACCGCGCTTCTCGAATAAGATGTTTTTCATATGGAATAGTATAGCAAAACAAAAACCCGCCGAGGCGGGTTCATGTTCTTTTTTCGGAATGTTACTTAACGTAACTCTTGGAGAAGGGGTTGGTGTTGTCATCGGAATCGGTGTGGTTCCACATCTCTTGAAGGAGTTTAGCCTTGGCGTAGCGATCGTCTCCAGTGACGCCGAAGAGGACTTCGCTCGCGCCTTGACGGCCGAGTTCGATTGCTTCGGGGCTGTAATCGACGAGAAGGATAGTCGGGGTCACGAAGTCATCGTGGCTCGCATCCTGAAAGGCGGTGTAATCGCTGCTGCTCTCAAGGCCGGCGTTGTAACGGTAGGGGGTATTGTCGCCGAGGCGTCCGCCCGCTTCGGAGAAGAACTCGTCGAAGTTGTCAAGATAGCGCTGGAAGGCGGTGTAGTCATTGACGTCGTCATCGTCGGTCGAAGAGGTCTCGTCGGTGAAGACGGTGTACATCTTGAAGTCCCGATCGTCACTGATGGTATAAGTGGTGTTCCAACCCTTTTGAAGGGTATCGAAACCTGGTTGAACCGATTCGCAGTTCGAGCAATCCTTGGAAACGTAGACCAAGTAAAACTTGTCGCCGTAGGTTGTGTCGTATTCGGTCGCTTCGTCGTTGAAATGGGAACCATCCCAAACGGTCTTGGTCAGTTTGTCGGCGTTGCTGCGGTCGGTATAGCCGGCCACTTCGCCTTCAAGGGAGACCTGGAACCCGGCATAGTAAGCATTGCTGCTCCCCCAGCCGAACTCCCCGATCCATTTCGTGAAATACGGAATGGAGAAGATGATGGCGAAAATCGCGCCCACGATTAGGAGCGGCTGGACCCAGGCGGTTTCCTTGATCCAACGCCAAATCTTGACGAAAATACCACCTATTGCTTTGAGAACTTTCATCGGTAGCCTCCGAACTTTATTGACCTGTTTACTTTATAAACAGCGCGTTAATTCTATCATCTAGGTATTGTGAGGGCAATAAAGAGTTGCGATATCTTGAAAACGGTTCGCCGGCAGACCGCGATAAGGAAAACGTCCGATGGCTGCTAAATATTTCCTCCGCCGTCTTGTTATCCAAACCACCATTGATATAATTCCCTTGCTTAATTTATGAAAAATAATAAAAAGACCATTCGGGAGCGCTACGACGACTGGACTTATCGACATATTGTTTGGAAATCGATTTTGGAATACGGACTCACTTTCGTCGTGTGCACGGCCTCGGCTTTTATCTTCGCCTTTGGGTTCAAGTGCTTCATGCTCCCCGATAAGCTCATCGACAGCGACAGCTCGATCATGAAACTCGTTTCCGGCGGAATGTCGGGCATTTCTCAGAATATTACTATCATTATCGAGCTCATTTTCCCGGCGGTCGAACAGGCCGGCCTTCCTTTCGGTCTCACCTTTGAGTCACTCTCTTACGGCATTCTCTATTTTCTCTTAAACGTCCCGATCTTCATCTTGGCTTGGAAGGGTATCGGCAAACGCTTCGCCGTCTTCACCCTCATCAACGTCATTGAGGTGTCTTTGTTCACCAACCTTCTTTCGGGGACCAATTTTGAGATCATTAATCAGATTTCCGATTTCGTCAACGACAATGGGGCCATGCTCTCGAGAGCCCTCTTCGCCGGGGTATGCACCGGACTAAGTTCCGCCCTTGCCTTCAAAGTCGACATCTCGGCCGGCGGGATCGACGTCGTGGCCTATTACGTTGCCCTCAAGAAGAGCACATCGGTCGGCAAATACACGATCATCCTCAATGCCACGACCGTCATTCTTTATGCCGTTTTGACGGCCGCGAAGATGGGGTGGGGCGTTTCGTCCGTCAGTGCTTTCGCCGCCCTCTTCTACAGTTTCTTATATATGTTGGTGGTCATGCTCGTGATCGACCTCATCCACGTCCGGAACAAAAAATGCGAGATCAAGGTTGTCACATCGATGAAGGAGTTGAGCGACGTCCTTTTGATGAATATTCCTCACGGGGCCACAATCGTCAAAGGCGTCGGGGCGTTCTCGGGCGAAGAGAAGAACATCATTTGGATGGTCATTTCCTCCTATGAAGTAGAATCGTTGGTTAAGTTGGTCCAAAAAGAAGATCCTCATGCCTTCATCCAAGTAACGACCCTCCAGCAGGTTTACGGCCGTTTCTTCATGAAGCCGATAAAATAAATCCGCCTTTGCCTTTTTAAGATTCTTGCTCTTGTTTGCGTTGAAAGCTTTTGTTTTGCTCGGAATCGGCATTTTGGTTTCTTCCTGCGGGTACCCAGACATGAAGCAAGGAACCTATCTCCTGAGCCAAGGGACTGGGATCGGTCCCTACGAAGGACTCGTCGCTTCCGATTCCTACATTACTCTGTCCAAAGACGTATCAAAAAGTCAAATTGGAATCTTTTCGGATGGGGAAGGGAATCTTCTGTCTTTTCACGGACTCTTTTTGGAGAATTATGATTTTTCGATTGCTTCATGGACGGTAAGAAAGGAAAGCAGAGGGGCCGATTTCGTTTTCTCAGACGACGTCCCCTTCGCAGACGGTTTTCATTCTCTATCGATAGATTTTTCGACCGAAAAAGGTATGTCGTTTCTGTCACTTATCGGAATAAACATTGTGAAAAATGGCGGAACTAACCTGATGAGGGTTTCGTATTCGGTCGACAATTCCCCAGAACGGAACTCCTCTTCTAATGGCGCGAAATAAGTGGGTGTTCGACGATGATATGAATCCGGAACGGTTGGCTTAAAAGGCTACGGAATTTCCGACAAACAGTTTAAAAGGGGCAATCACTATTGCCATAATCTCTAGGACGGCGTCTCCAACCTCCGCGGTTGATATGCGAGCCAATAAAAAGGCAAAATGTCACGAACAAAATAAAACCCCCGATAAAATCGAGGGAATTATTCTAATGGCGGAGAAGCAGGGATTTGAACCCTGGCTGGGCATACACCCACTATCAGTTTTCGAAACTGACCCCTTCGGCCACTTGGGTACTTCTCCGTGGCGGGGTTAATAATAGCACCCCGAACCTATAAGGACAACTTCAAATAATGGGGGCAAATACCACATAATGTGGTAAAGTAATCCCATGAGTTTGAGCGGCAGTCTTTTCCTTCAAAGCCTTATCGAGAATTGGCCGATCTACGTGGTCTATTTTCTTCTTGTCGTCTGCCTTGCCATCGTCGTCTTCAGCTATGTCGCATCTTCAAAAAGGGACACCCAATACCGCGAGATGCTGATCGACCAATCGAACTCGGTCCGCATTTTCGTCATCGACGTCCCGCAGGACAACGTCAAATACTTCAACGTCACCGATCTTCGGAACGTCAAATCGATGACCCTCAGCGACTTCTACAGCCAGTTTCCAAACGAGGAACAGGCCAAGATCCAGGTCTGGATCAACCAGATCGCTGACCCGAAGGGCCAAGCCCCGACGTATCTCGAAACCGACGTCACCCTTCATAAAAGCAAACGCCAATACTTCTCGATGCTGCAAGTCGACCATATCGACAGCAAATCGGGGAAAATTCATCTTCAAAGTTATCTTCTTAAATACATGACCATCGACAAAAACGGATCGTTCCATGGCCTCGCCTCCGAGAAGGAGCTCGAAACCGCGATCTCCGAGAACTCACGGAACCGTGGCATCTCGTTTTGCTTCCGCTTTGCCTATCAGAAGATGTCCGACAACAGCAAAGAGATCGATCCGCTCCTCTTCAACCAGATCAAAAACGTTTTCTTCACCTTCCTGACCCCGAAGCGCCTCCTCCTCGAAGCCTCGCGCAACGAGATCATCTTCACCGATTTTCGCCTCAATGAGCATGCCCAAGGCCTTTACACCGCCCATTTGATCCTCAACAACATCTCCCGCTACCTCTCTCTCAACGCCCTCACTTCGACGATCGATGTCCGCGTAGGCGTCGTCGAACACTCAAGTGTGCCTGGAGACGGGAACGCCATCATCAAACAGGCCCGCAAGACCGCCGAAATTGCCTATCAGGATAATGATCCGATCGCCTGGTACGAGAAGGGTCGGACCTCGGAGAACATTCTGAGCGATGCCTCCTATCGGACCGAGGTCGAACGGATCATCTCCGACCGCAAGCTCTCCTATACCTTCCGCCCGGTCTTCTCGATCCAAAAGATGAAAGCCATTGGCTACTTCACCAAGGTCACGCCGGTTGACACTTATTTCGACTCGATCGACGAACTGAAGGACTACGCCGTCCGGACCCAAGACGACAAAGAACTCTTCGCCACGATCGCCAAAAACATCGTTCCGCGGTTCGTGAACGAGAAACTATCCCCGAGCGAATGCCTCTTTTATCCAGCTAGGATGGAGGAAAAGGGTTATATGCTCGCCACCTTCGCCCGGCTTGGGAAGGCCAAAGACGCCCGCATCGTCTTCACCTTCGCCGAGACCGATGTCAGAAGTCACCTTGACATCAACGACCCTGACGCCCTCTTGGCCGATATGCGCTCCATCAAGGCCAAGGGTTACGAAGTCGCCCTTCTCCTCAACGAGAGCGACCTGATGCTTCCCCAGAACCTATATACCGCCTTCGATTACTTCGTCGTCAGCTTCGCCTTTGCCGGCTCGGCGACCGGGATGGACACAAGGATCCGAAGCGAGCTCCACGCCCTCGTAGAAAAGCTTCTCAAATACAACAAACCGATCATTGCGAGTGACATCGACGGATGGAACGCGATTGAATTGTTGGTCCGAAGCGGACTAAACTACATCTCAAGCGATTCCTTTGCCCCTTATGATCAGATGATCCTCCCTCTTCCCCCCAAAGCCGTGAAGAAGATTCAGGACATGAAAGGATAAAAAACAATGAGCCAACAGAACAAAAACGAAGCGATAACCGGGCGCGACGCCGATTTCGCCCAATGGTACACCGACGTCTGCCGGAAAGCCGAATTGATGGATTACAGTTCCGTCAAAGGCTTCATCGATTACCTTCCCTATGGTTATGCCATCTGGGAGGAGATCCAAAGCTACCTTAACAAGCGTTTCAAGGAGAACGGGGCCGAGAACGTCTATCTCCCGATGGTGATCCCCCAAAGCCTCTTCGACCGTGAACGGGCCCACGTCGAGGGCTTCGCCCCCGAATGCCTCGTCGCGACGATCGGAGGCGGAGCCAAACTCGCCGATCCCCTCATCATCCGCCCGACCTCGGAAGTCCTTTTCTCCGACATGTACAAACGCCTCGTCTCCTCTTACCGCGACCTTCCGAAGCGCTACAACCAATGGTGCTCCGTCGTCCGCTGGGAGAAAACGACTCGTCCTTTCCTCCGGGGGTCCGAATTCCTTTGGCAGGAAGGCCATTGCCTCTTCGAGACCCAAAAGGAAGCCGAAAAGAACGCCCTCGACATGCTTAACGTCTACGACGAGCTTGGGCGCGATCTGCTCGCCATCCCCTTCGTCAAAGGGGTCAAGACCGACCACGAGAAATTCGCCGGGGCCGTCAACACCTATGCCATTGAAGCCCTGATGCACGACGGCAAGGCTCTTCAGGCCGGAACCTCCCATTATCTTGGGCAGGGATTCGCCGAGGCCTTCGGGATCCATTTCCTCGGAAGGGACAATAAACTTGATACCCCTCATCAGACATCGTGGGGCGTTTCGACCCGTCTCCTCGGGGCCATCATCATGGTCCACGGGGATGACAACGGTCTCGTTTTGCCTCCCTCCGTCGCCCCAATCCAAGTCGTCATCGTCCCGATCCGCCAAGAGGCGGAGGGGATCCTCGATGAATGCCAAAAAATCTCCGCCTCCCTCGCCAAACTCGGTCTCCGGGTCAAGATCGATGACAGCGACCATACCCCGGGCTGGAAATTCGCCGAATGGGAGATGAAGGGCGTCCCCCTTCGCATCGAATTCGGGCCTCGCGACTTCGCCGGCGGGACCGTGATGCTTTCTAAGCGCGTGAGCGGAGAGAAGATCACGATGAAGATCGATGACCTTGAGAAGAAAATCCCCGCCCTCCTCCACGAAATCCATGAGCAGATGTATCAAAAGGCCTTGGACTTCTTGAATTCCCACGTCACCGTCGTCCATACCGTTGAGGAACTCAAAGCCGTCCTCGATAAGGGCGGATACGCCAAGATGATGTGGTGCGGAGACGAGGCTTGCGAAACGAAGGTCAAGGAACTCACCAATGGTGGGACCGCGCGTTGTCTCCCTTTCGACCAAACCCCGGTCGGCGATACGTGTCCTATCTGCGGCAAGAAGGCCACCAAGGTCGTTTATTTCGCTAAGGCCTATTGATTACTCGTATTGAATCGACCGCCTCTTCGACCCTTCGCCGAAGAGGCTTTTCTTACGAAAACCTTCGCTCGAAATGACTTTGCTTTTTCTTGATGCGGGAAAGCGAAGGATGTTGTATAGTAATGCGGCACGGAGACGTACCCAAGAGGCCGAAGGGGGCAGGTTGCTAACCTGTTAGATCGGGTTTACCCGGTGCTCGAGTTCAAATCTCGACGTCTCCGCCAATAGAATAAAAAGCCTAGATTATATCTAGGTTTTTTAATTTTTTAATACCACACTTTTACCACAAAAAGAAAAAACAAATAAAAAGTAGTGAAACAAAAAAACAACTTTTTTAACAAGAAAAGTATACAAATCTTAAAAGGACGTAGAGAAACAAAAAGACGCGCGAAGCGCAAAACCAAATTCATATTCAGACAAACTTTCTGTGTTCTGGCAAAAAGAATTGGAAAAAAAACACTGAAGCGTATCATTATAATAAACAAGCAGAGAAGGATAAAGCAATGGATTGGATGGGCATTCTCTTTATCGTTTTGGGAATTGTGGTTACGGTTTTAGTAGACGTCGTCCTTAATTTGTTAAGGATCAGGAAAGAAGCAGCTTTTGACCGAGAAAAATTAATTCGCTCCGAACTTCAAGATCTTTTTTCAAGCATCATGTCAATTAAACTTAAAGGATCTATTTGGAAACCCAACTTAAGCGAATTTAGCGATTTTCACGACGATATTACAAAACGTTTTGACCTCTTCAACGAACTAGATAACTTATATAGAAAATATCGAATTTATTTCGACGAAAACACGATTTTCAATAAACATAAAAACGAGTATTACAAATCCTATAGTGAATTTATATATGAAAATAGGAACAATCACAGTTACACCGATGAAGAAACGGCCAAAATGAACAAAAAATATAACAAAAATGAGTCAGGAATGATCTCAGACGCCTGTGTTTCTTTGCTCGAAAACATTATAGTGAGACTCGCCGGCCTCTCGAAAGACGGAAAAGCTCATCCGTTTAAAAACATACAGAACTTTTTCAATAAGGTCGTTGCAAAATTGGACTCTGCCGAAACAGAAGGAAAGGCCGTTTCAAAAAAAGGAAAAATCTTCAGGATTCTAGCTATTGTCTTGCGTTCAATTTGGATTTTGGCGCTATTTTTTTCTTTCGTTGCAGCCATAGTCCTCATGTGCGTCCATGTATTGCCAATTGATTTCGCTACATTTTTCTTTTTGGCATTGTCATTAATCGGAATGGCCAACACAGCATATCTGCTTATCAAGGGAATTAATGGCAAACACGTCATTGTTTACCTCAAGTTCATAAACTTGGTTTTTTCGATCCTGGTGTCTTCTTTTGCACTATTTCTTTTAATTACACAAATTCTTTTGCATTAATTTGAAAACGCATGTGTGTTTTTGAAAAACAAAGACTCTGAATTCTAATTTGAATTAAGCCAATCTGAAATCATGTTTTTTTCATCCGGGAATTCATGCGAATAAGTACCCAAAAGAGTAACCTCAGTATCGCCAAGCCACTTTGCCACAAGTCTGATCGACAAACCTCCGCGAAGAAGATTGGAACCGCAGCTGTGGCGAAATTCATGAAGCTTCAGCGGATCCATGTTCGCCTTTTTGCAATATTCCTTGTTCAACCGTCTAACCGACGTTTCCCCCAAAACGGTCGCGCCGTGAGCCCCAGGAAAGAGGAAGCCAATAGATTGATTTTTTATCAACGGCCGGATCTGATCGACTATCGTAAGAATCCGGACGGATTTCGAAGTCTTGGGGCTCGTGAAGATTTGCTTCCCCGCGAATGTCTTCACGCACACGATCCTGGATACCGAAAACGAATCGGGCCCGAAATCGGACCTTTTCAAGGCGAGGCGCTCGGATATCCGGAGGCCATAATACACTAGCAAAGAGAAAAGGAAGGTTCGCAATCAAGGGAAAGAAGATCTCCTCTTTCTTTATTCGACTATAAAAATTCAACGGGATGACTCTACCTTAAATGTTTTGAAAAGCCCTGTTTATGTATTTCGAGACAAAAATGGAATACAAGGCAAATCCTTTCGCAATGGCACGGAACTTGGTAAGAAAAAAGCCGTTCCTCTCGAAACGGCTTTTAACTTCGTTTAAGCGGCTTTGCGAGCCTTGTTGGTGAAGAGGCGGCGGAACGCTTTCCAGATCTCGTCGAACCCAATCACGATGACCGGGCAGACAAGGAGAAGGAGGACGTCCTTCCAATCGAGCGGAGTCGTCTGGAAGATCCCGTTGAAGAACGGGACGTAGACGATGAGGGCGATGATGGCAAGCTCGACGAGGATCCCGATGAAGATGAAAGGGTTCTTCTTCTTGATCGTCGTGAAGAAGGAATCGGTGTCGCTTCGGCAGGCGAAGAGGTTTCCGATTTGTGAGAAGACGATGGCAGCCAGCGCCAATGTCGTCGAATAGCGATAGACCTGCATGTCCGCTGCGGATACGAGGGAGCCGTTGCCGGCAATCGCATCGGCGATGGCTTGCATCTGTCCGAGGTTGTATCCGTATTTTAGCATCCAGACGTAGAAGAAAGCCCCCATGGTGATCAAAGCTTCGATGATCCCGAGGAAAGCATATGAACGGAGAATCAATTTTCGATCGATTAATTGATCGGTCACTTTGCGGGGCTTATCCTCAAGGACTTTGCCTTCCGGTTCCTCGGTTCCGAGGGCAAGGGCCGGGACAAGGTCGGTCCCAAGGTCAACGGAGAGGATCTGCAAAACCGTGAGGGCGGGCGGGACGTTCATGAAGACGACGAAGAGGGTCGGAACGATTTCCGGGACGTTCGAAGTCAAGATATAGGTGATGAACTTCTTGATGTTGGCGTAGATCCCACGGCCTTCTTTGACCGCTTCGACGATGGTCGCAAAATTGTCGTCGAGAAGGATCATGTCGGCGGCGCTGCGGGCCACGTCGGTCCCGTTTTTGCCCATGGCGATGCCCATGTTGGCCGAGCGGAGGGCCAAGACGTCGTTGACGCCATCCCCGGTCACGGCCACGACTTCGCCAAGCTTTTTATAAGTCTCGACGATGCGCAGCTTGTTTTGGGGGGTCGTGCGGCTGAAGATGACGGGGGTTTTGGTGTGAAGGACCTCGGCGAGTTTGAAGTCGTCCATCTCATTGACTTCGGCGCCCTTAATGATTCGGAAATCCTCACCTTCGATGATTCCGACTTGGCGGCCGATGGCGGCGGCGGTGAGGCCATAGTCCCCGGTGATGATGGTGACCTTAAGACCGGCCTTCCTCAGTCTCTCAATGGCGGGGCGGACTTCGACCCGCGGCGGATCGTAAGTGACGGCAAGGCCCAAGAAGACCATGTCAGATTCGTCGTACTTCTCAGATTCGACCTTCTTATAGGCCAAAGCCAAAACGCGGAAGCCCTCGTTAGCGAAGGCGTCGTTTTGGGCGAGAATGGCGTCCTGCTCCTGCTTCGAGAGGGGGACGACGTGGCTCCCCTTATATTGGACACCGCATTTTTGGATGAGGATGTTGGGGGCGCCTTTCGAGAAGAGGTAATGGGCCCCTTGGTCGTAGAAGATGTCGCCGTTATCGACGACGAGAACGCTCATTTCTTTGCGGTCGCTGCTGAAGGGGAAACGCTCCAGGACGGTGAATTCGTTCCGGAGTTGGCTAACGCTGAAGCCGAATTTTTCGGCGGCGATGAGCAAGCATCCCTCGGTGGGGCTCCCGTTGATCGTGAATTCGCGGGTGTAATCGTTGTAGCCGAGCGAGGCATCATTGCATAAAACGGCGGCCACGAGGAGTTTGCTGACACCCTTCTTGGTCGATTCGTTCTCGATTTTGAGGGTTCCGTCCCTCTTGAAACCTTCGCCGGTGATCTCGACGAGGTTGTCGGGGGTCCAAATCTTCCTCACCATCAATTGATTTTGGGTCAAAGTCCCTGTTTTATCAGTGCAGATGACCGTCGCCGAAGAGAGGGTCTCGACAGAGGGAAGACCGCGGATCAAGGCGTTGTGCTTCGCCATTCTTTGAGCCCCCATCGCCAAGCAAAGGTTGACGGTCGGGAGAAGCCCTTCCGGGATGTTGGCCGTCACGATGGCGAGGGCAAAGAGGAAGGAAGTGATCCAATCGAAGCCGATGACCGATAAAGAAAGGAGGAAAACGGCCACGCCCATGAGGAAGGCGACGCCGGTGATGATCTTGACAACTTTGTTGATTTGAAGGCCCAAGGTTCCATGCCCGACTTCAATCTTGGTGGCCAAAGTACTGACTTGGCCGACCTCGGTGTCCATCCCGATTGCGTAGACGATGGCTTTGCCCGATCCGGCCGAGATGGTCGAGCCGGCGTAGATGATGTTCATGATTTCGCTGATCGAATGGCCGACGCTGTCAAAGGCATTCGGCAAACGGTTTAGTGGGAGCGATTCGCCCGAGAGGACGGAATTGTCGACGAAAAGTTCGGTCGTTTCGACGAGACGGGCGTCGGCCGAGACGATGTCGCCTTGGGTCACGATGATGACGTCGCCGACGGTAAGTTCGGAGGCCGGGATCGTTTTCTCCGATCCTTCTCGAATGACGCGGACGTTCCGTGGAATCATCTTCCCCAAAAGTGACAGCGCTTGGTCGGTTCGCCATTCCTGGACGAACGAAAAGGCTCCATTGATGATGATGACGGTCCAAACAGCGATGGCAAGCTCAGGCATTTTCGCGATGAAAGCAAGGATGCCCGCCACCCATAGAAGGATCGCCATCGGAGAGATAAATTGTTTTACGAGTTGGCGGATGGGGTGAAAGGTTTTCTTCTCTTGGACCTTATTGAGTCCGAAAAAGGTCTGACGGTTTTTAATTTCCTCTTCGCTCAGTCCCTTGGGGCCGGTTTTGAGGGCGTCATAAGCCTCGTCGATTTTGAGAGTGGAGATTTCAGCTTCGGTGAATTTCTTTTCCATAAATGGATACCTCATTTTGTCGTCTTACCATAAAAAAGCGCAGTGATCTGCGCGAAAGGCCGCGCCGTGCCTTTCCTTGCTAAGTTAGCAAAGAATGGTGTCAAACACCTGGAGGTACGGCATAACCGAAAACGACTTTATTGTCGACGTTTGAGCAATCGGTGAGGCGGGTCGAAAAATCCCAAACCTTTTTGAGCAAAACATCGGATTGGGCTATCGTTTCCTTCCAAGTGAAAAACACTTTCGAGAAACTGAAGAGGTTTTTTGCTTGGTAAATAAGCATAAGGCGATTCTACGCTTTTTTTCGGAAAAGTGGACAAAATCGCTAATTTCGGAGCGGATATGAACAAAAAACGTGTTTTTTACTGACGCCCTTGGACAACCGATCTCAAAAACGATTAGTCAAAAACCCCGATGGGGCCACGCGATGATATCTTTCCTTCTTATTTGATTGCGAGGGAAACTGAAGGAATCTTCAGGGCCGCCCCAACTCCGGCGTTGGTGAGCTTTCCTTCATAGGTGTTGACCAAAGCTTCGTATCTGGGGTCGTCGTCGATGAGAGATTTCAAACCCAGTTTGGCGATTTTTCGGAGATGGGGAATCGTGGTTTCCGTCAAGGCGATCGTCGAAGTCCGGGCGACGACCCCGGGCATGTTGGCGACGCAGTAATGGATAATCCCATCGACGACGAAAGTCGGGTTTTGATGCGTCGTGGCATGGCTCGTCTCGGCGCATCCTCCTTGATCGATGGCGATGTCGACGATCACGGAACCCTTCTTCATGTGATGAAGATCGGCTCGGTGGATGAGAATCGGGGCTTTCCCGCCGCGGACGAGGGCGGCGAGGACAACGATATCGGAATTCGAGATCGCCGAGATGATGTTGGCGGGGGTCGAAATGGTCACCTTGACGTCGGGGAAAGACGAGGCCAAAGTTTGCACTTTTCGTTTATCGACGTCCAATATGTTGACTTCGCAGCCCATCTGTTTGGCCAATTCAGCGGCGCTGATCCCGGCGTGCCCGGCCCCGATGACAGCGACCTTAACGGCCGGAAGTTTGGCGAGTTTGGGAAGCAAAAGGCCCAATCCCCCGTTTCGCGAGAAAAGGCAATTCGCCCCTTCGATAATCGCGAGTTTGCCCGCGATCTCCGACATGCAATCAAGCATCGGGATCGTTTCGTTGGCGTCGACGTAGGTCTCATAGGCGAGGGCCGTGACTTTTTTCTTCAGCAAAGCCTCGGTCAGAGGTTTGTCACTTGCCAAATGAAAATAGGTGAAGACAATGAGGCCCGGACGGAAATACTTAAACTCCGATTCGAGAGGCTCTTTGACTTTGACGATCAATTCGGAACGATTCCAGATCACTTCGGCATCCTTTATCAACTTGGCTCCGGCTTTGGCGTATTCTTCATCGCCATAACCCGCTCCGATGCCGGCCCCTTTTTCAACGAGAACCTCATGTCCATCCTTCGCCAATACCTTCACACCCGATGGGGTTAAGCCGACGCGGCTTTCCATTGTTTTGATTTCCTTTGGGCACCCGATAATCATGAAAGAGCCTCCTTTGGCTGATGTGCAGCCTGCTATTTCTCAATCACTCGACCAATTGTTATCCAAGTCCGATAAAACTCAAGAAAAAAATGATTTCTTAACGCTTTAACCTCTTTATTTCATAGACGCTTGATAGAAAAATCACTTGGAAGACCGAATGTTAATCCCTTGGGGAGACAGGCAATGCAAAAGAACAGAATTCGCAGTGAAAACCGCCGTTTGTATTGCTTGTTCTTTCCGTCTCATAAATATAGAAAAAGATAGCAGTTTTTATTATAATAATAACGAGGAAAAAACAATGATAAAATGTGTGCTTTTTGATCTTGATGGTACGCTTTTTGACGATGAACGTTTAACAGTCAGAAGCAAGGTCGAAGCCGCCCGTAAACTTGGATTTGATTTGACCGCGGAAGAGATCATTGCCACCTTTGGGTATTCATCCGAGAATTCAGCCAAGCTTTTCGAGGCCAAATTCGGCCCTGGTTTTAAATACGACAAGATATCCAACACCCAATGCGGATACGTTCTGAATTACATCAAAAAGCACGGCTTTCCATACAAACCTTTCGCTCGGGACGTCGTCATCGATCTCAGGGCAAGGGGCTACATTGTTGGAATATGTACTTCCTCGACAAGAAAAACAATCGATTCCTATCGTCAATACGGCGATCTATTTGATAAGGTGGATTTCTCAATTTGCGGGGATGAAGTCGTTGAAGGGAAACCAAATCCCGAAGTATTTCTCAAGGGGCTTCAAAAAGCCGGCGTGACTCCATGCGAAGCCGTTGCAGTCGAAGATTCCAACCATGGCGTACGAGCTGCCGTCAAAGCCAACATCCACGTGGTAATGGTTCCGGATTTGGCCAAACCCGATCCCGATCTTCTCGCAAATCCTCTCGTGGCGATTAAGCCTGATTTGCCATCGGCCGAACGCTTCGTCCTCGAATATGTCTGATTAATGACTAAAAAAAACGGCCCCAGCAAAAGGGCCGCTTTTCCGTAGAAATCCCAATTCAGAATCGATTCGCGCTTCCAAAGACTTGGGCCATTTTGTGAGCCACCAAATCCGTGACGGCCGTTTTAGCAGGAACGATGAAATCCCGGCAATCGAATTTTTCTGGTTTTTCGGCCAAAGCCTTCCGGAAAGCCCCGACATAGGCAACCCGAATATCGGTCCCGACGTTGATTTTGCATACTCCAGAAGAAGCGGCTTGGCGAAGCATGTCTTCTGGAATTCCGACTGCTTCTGGCATTTTTCCGCCATATTGGTTAAAAACGGCCAAAGAATCCGCCGGTACGCTCGATGAACCGTGCAGAACAATCGGAAAACCCGGAATCCTTCTCTCAATCTCGGCCAGAATGTCAAAACGGAGTTGGGGCTTTTGCCCGGGCTTGAACTTGTAAGCTCCGTGAGCTGTTCCGATGGCGATCGCCAAACTGTCGATCCCGGTGCGCTTAACGAATTCGACGGCTTCATCCGGGTGAGTAAAACGGCCATATTTGTCGTTGACAACGATGTCGTCCTCAACCCCGGCGATAGCTCCAAGTTCCGATTCGACGACGACTCCGTGGTTGTGGGCGTACTCGACGACTTCCTTCGTCATGGCGATGTTGGTTGCGAAATCGTGAGCCGAAGCATCAATCATGACCGATGTAAATCCTTGGTCGACCGCGGCTTTCACCGATTCGACACTGGCCCCGTGATCGAGATGAAGGGCGATGGGCGTATCCCCGGCTTCGCTGGCGGCACACTCAAGCATCTTTCGAATGTAGGCCGGGTGAATGAATTTCCTCGCTCCTTCAGAAATGGCGATGATGACAGGGGAACGTTCCTTTATGGCGGCGTCAACAACCGCCATCATGATGTCGATGTTGTCGACATTGAAAGCGCCGACGGCGTATTTCCCTTCGTAAGCTTTCCGAAACATCTCCTTCGTGGTAACTAATGGCATATTTTTATCTCCTTTCTTGATAAAAATCAAATTTTAAGCACGCCTTCTCCAATTAGCCGACCCGTCGTTGAGTCAAAGGCGAGGATGCCTTTTCCAAAGAAGTTGAGAGGCACTTCGCCGCCGATGGGGAAATCGATGATCCCAAAGACGACCGATGTGAGGATCGTTCCATCAAGATCAAGGCGAACCGTTGTTTCCATGCCCGATGGCAAGGAACTGTAGATTTTGGAAACGGGACCCTTTCCTTCAGCGACGATTCGTATGTTTTCCGGCCGGATTCCGATTGTTAAATGCTCAGGCATCTTTTCGATAGGATTGTTCGGAACGAAATGCATTTTCAAATCCTTCAATGAGAAGTCGACATCGCCGTCTTCGTTCAGTTTTGGGTTCTCGGCCGCAATTAAGTTCATGGCTGGGCTTCCGACGAAATCGGCGACGAAGAGGTTCGATGGATGGGCGTACACCTTCAATGGGGAATCATATTGCTGAACGACCCCCTCTTTTAGGAGGCAGACGTGGGTGGCAAGTGTCATAGCTTCGAGTTGATCGTGGGTCACGTAGACGAAAGTCGAGTTGGTTGTTGCGTGAAGACGTTTAAGCTCGGTCCTCATTTCGAGACGCAATTTGGCGTCGAGGTTGCTGAGAGGCTCGTCCATGAACAAGATTTGAGGTCGAGGGGCGAGAGTTCGAGCAATCGCCACTCGTTGCTGCTGCCCACCTGATAATTCACTTGGGTAGCGGTGGAGGAACTGCTCAATCTTGAGCATGGAGGCGAGTTCGTCCACTCGGGCTTTGACGTCGTTTTTCTTCCATTTGAGGTTCTCAAGGCCGAAGGCGATGTTTTGGTAAGCCGTCATGTGCGGCCACAAGGCGTAGTTTTGAAAAAGGAATCCGACGTTTCTCTTTGAAGGCGGAATATTGATGCCGCTCACGGAATCAAAGACGCAGGTTCCGCCGATCCATATTTCTCCTTCGGTCGGTGTTTCAAGTCCCGCAATCATACGAAGGGTCGTCGTTTTCCCACAGCCAGATGGCCCGAGCAGGGTGATAAAAGCCCGGTCGGGTATCGAAAGATTCAAATGATCAACCCCGACAAATTTTTTCCATCTTTTCGTGACGTTTTTCAAGACAATTTCTGGCATGTTAGCCTCCTATTCCTTTGTCGATTGAGGCCCCTGTGACCTTGTTAACGAGCAAGTTGACGCCGATAACGATGAGAATGATGATGAGGTTGATCCCGTTAGAGATTTGGGTTACGCCCGAGATTTCGAAGTTCTGAAGGACGACGGTGATAATTGATCCGGCCCCGGCGATTAAGACGAAGAGGGTTAGTTCCCGCATGCAACTCGTGAAGGGGAGAAGATAGCCGGAGATGAAACTCGATTTTTGGATAGGGAAGAGGATACGGACCATACGTTTCCACCAAGGGATGCCCTCGATGATCGCCGCTTCCTCGATCTCCCCGGAGACCTGGAGCATTGCGTTGGTTCCCGTTTTGGAAGCGAACGGGAGGAATTTGATCGATCCGACGATGATGAGAAGAAACATCGTTCCATGGAGCCACGAGAATCCGTTCATGTATGAGATTGCGAAATAGATGGCCCCAAAACTTAGTGAAGGAATCAGATAGGGGAAGAAAGCCAAATTCGACACATAATTGGCGAAGCGACTGCCCCGTTTATGGGAGACGGCGTATCCGATAAGGATCCCGCTGGTTCCTGCGACAAGAGCGACGATGGTCGATAACAGGAGCGATCCTCCGATGGCTTTCCAAATGGTGGCGTTCCGAAGAATTCCACAGGAATCCCCAGCCACCCTCGTTTCAATTTGATCGGGAGTGATCCAATAGTACCAAGTGAACGACGAAATACTGCCGGGAATGGCCAGCAAACTTTCAAAAGCGAAAGAGAAAAGCGGTACGATGGCGAAGAATCCGACGATAATGACGGCGATGGTTCCGATCACATAACGTTTTTTCTTGAGATTAATCAGCGATACCTGACCAGATTTCCCAGTGACGGTCGTGAAGGAACTTCGGCGACTCGTTATATATGAGTTGATGGCCAAAATGACGACGCTGAGAAGAAGTAAAACGATGGCGAGGGCATAGCCCATTCCTTTGGTCGTGCTTTGATTTAATAGGCTTGTCATGGTGATCGAGATGGTGGCAAAGGAACCGTTTTTATTAAGAAAGGCCGGGACCGTGTAGCTGGAAATGGAACTGGCAAAAACTAGAAGGATTGTCGACACGATAGCGGGTTTAACGATTGGCAAAGTGATTTTCCGAAGGATTTTGAAACGCGATGCCTTGAGGATGGTGGCCGCTTCTTCGAGATTGGCGTCCATGTTCCTCAAAACGCCCCCAATAAGGATGTAGGCAAAAGGAGCGTAATGGATCCCCAAACACATGGCACAAGGGAAGAAACCATAGACGCACCATTCCGGAACCGTAATGTGGGTGATGGCTTCCAACATTCCAACCTGGTTATAAGCGGCCGCAACAGTGCTGTTTTTGAAAAAGTTTTCCCAAAACATGGCAATTGACCACGATGGCATGATGTATGGAAAGACGAAGACGATGGAAATAAATTTTTTAAACGGGAGGTTGGTTCGGGTGACGAGCCAAGCGAGGGCCCCACCGAATCCGACCGCGACGAGGCAAGCCACCAGAGCCATCAACGTTGAATTTAAAAGCGGCTTCCAAAAACAGATGATTGAGTAATTGTATTCGGAATTGAAGAGGAGCTGAAACCAATGAACAAACGTCCAGGAACCGACCGAAAGGCCATATTCGGTAGCCTCTCCCCCGATGTGAATCGTCAAGGAGTCGCGAAGAAGAGATAGAAGAGGAAGAAGAACGCTGAGAGTTAAGAAAACGGCAAAGACGATCAGGATGATGTGGGCAGGTTGCCGCAAATAAGATAGGACGTTATTCCAGCTCCGGCGGCTTCTAGACAGACCGTTATTTCTTGCTTCTTGTTTCATGATTCTCCTTGCTGCTGTGGTTTCGTGACCGAGAAAAAACAAAGGGGAGAAGAGCGATGACCCTTCCCCCCAAAGCGTCGATTGATCAACTGTGGCTGGCAATACAGGCGTTCACGAAGGAAACAACACTGTTCTTGACGGTCGGAAGGTAGTCTCCATCTTCGACCAAACAATTGGCTTTCCAATAATCGATGGTTTTATCCCCTTCCTTGATATCGTTCGCCGGATTTGCGGAGTAATAGCCGTATTCTCCACCCCATCCAGCGGTAAAGCCTTCGGAGGTCATCAGGTAGCGAACGTAGAGGCAAGTGGCATATGGGTATTTCACGGTCGCCGGGATCATCGGGTACATTTTGTATAAGAAACCTTTGAACCCGTCGATTTGGTCTTCCCATCCAAGTACCTTGGCCGCTTCGGTGGCTGCCTCTTCATCGGTAAGGCTCCCGGCGGTCTTAATGGCCTTGATCAGATCTTTGTATTTCGCAAAGGCACAATAGAAAACGGTGTTGTCGGTATCGGCCGGGAGTGTCGCCTTAACGGCGGTTGTGTCGGACGAATGGAACGTCGTGACGTTGGTGATGTATTCGGAAATGAATTTGAAACCGATGTTTGCATAATCGTCGGATTCGACATAATCAGCTCCGTAATAATCCTTATAAGCGGTCGTCAATTTGCTGATTCCGCTTGGACTCGTCATCGAGAGAAGAAAATTCATGTTGATGTTTTCTGTTGACGGCGATTGGAACGACAGATGGCCGATGTGACCAGTATCACTAGACGAGCCCGCCAATTGCCACACATTCGTGAAATTGATGTTGTTCTTTTCGGATAGGTTGTACATGAAGAGTTTGTTGAAATAGATGCCGGCCATAGGGTTTTGATCCTCGGTGGCGATGCCTTCAATGTCGCCCGGCTGATAGCTGTAAAGGATTTTGTCGTTCATGTATTGTTTTAGCGAACGAATATCTTGAATCATGACCATGTCAGAGTAGTATTGCCCACTGCTGACGACGTCGAGGGCCGTGTAGAGCTGATAATCCTTGTAGGATCCGGCGGCCGCCGTTTCGTCATAGTCGATCCCATATTTCGTTTTGAAAGCAGCCAGTACCTTTGCACATCCGGATGTCTGGGAGCGAACGATCAATTTCCCGCTTCCGATTTCCTCGACGGCTTTGGCCGCGAGTTCGGTCTCGGACATTTTTTCAGCGGCTTCGATGGTTGCTTCGATGGTGGTGGAATCTCCGCCGTTTTCACAACTGGCGAGTCCGACTGTCGCGGCGACCGCAACGGCGCTTAAGAGCAGACAACGAATTTTTTTCATAGGTTTCCCCTCGGTTACGTTTATGTAACCCCTTTCAACATCGTAATTGTAGGTAAAAGTCAAATGGATGTCAATGAATCTTTATAATATATTTACAATGTTATTTCAGAAGCATCTCTTTTCCTGAATCACGCACACGCGGGCGTGTTATTTTTCTTAAAATCTTAATAAAAAAAACGCACAAATTTTGCCTAATGCAAAGAAAAAGAATGTGGAAAGCCCACACAACATTTTTGCTTTTCCTGACTATAAACGAAATAAATCCCTTCTCACCTTTTTGATAATTTGGATGTTAATTTAGTTTAAAAACCCATTTGGGATTGAAAACAGCCTCTCCTATCGGGACGGAAATCGAAGTATGATAATAGCAATTATGGACAATTATTTAATATATTCCGTCGAGGATGATGCCGACATCTCGCAGATCATCAAAGCGACTTTGACGAAACAAGGCTATGACCTTGTCAGTTATCCTGACGGCGAGACATTTTTAGACGCCTTTGGGAAGAAAAAACCCAACATGGTGCTCCTCGATTTAATGCTTCCCGGCGTTCAGGGGAAAGACATTCTGCGGGAAATAAGGCGCGACCGGAAAAACGATGATATCCAGGTGATCATTATTTCTGCCAAGACTCTTTTGATCGATAAGGTCGATGGCTTGGATCTCGGGGCCGACGATTACATCGAAAAACCTTTCGATCTTCTCGAGCTTATGTCCCGCGTTAACGCCCATGCGCGGAGAAACAAATGTGTCGATACGATCACGATACACGACTTGACTTTGAATATAAAAAACGGGTCTTTGACTCATGGCGACGCCTTGGTCGGCTTAACACCAAGCGAATACAAAGTACTTTCGATGCTTTTTAAGGAGCAAGGTAAGGTCGTGACGCGCGAAGAACTTGCCAAAGTGCTTTATGATGACGGGACCAAAGCCAACAGTCGCGCTATTGATATGTACGTTAAGTCAATCAGGCAAAAAATCGGTGACCGCAATCAAGACTTCATCATCTCGGTTTACGGGAGCGGCTATAAGATTCTTTAATGAACAAGAAGAACTTCATCTTATCGAATATACTTGTTGCCCTTTTTACCTTTCTGCTTTATTTCGTGAGTGGGATATCGGTATATTTCAACATAAGAAGCGAAGTAATAAACAAAACGGTTTCCTTCAGTGACGAAGTCGTTAATTCTCTTCGCTCCTCATCGGATTTCTCGGGCGAGATTGCCAAGTATCAGGGTGTTGCATGGCTTCGCCTATCGTATTTTTCAAATGGCGAAGACGTTCCGGAAGGCGATTCGCTCGGTTCGTATTCAAAGGATACAACTTACGAATTTGTTTCTTCAAAAAACGGCTCAACCTATTTTGAAACATCATCGGCTCTTAATCAGTCATTCTGCTACAAAGTGACTTTTTTCCCTGACTCCGCCACCTATGTTCGAGTCGGGACTCTTGTCCCTTCGTCTTTGCCGATCAGCATGTACCTGCTAATTTTTGGATCATTGTTTTTTCTTTTGGTCGATGGTTTGTACTTGTTCTTCTCTTATCGGGCTTTTTCGCGGAATATTTTGGCACTCAAGAGTCAGATCAAGAAACTTCAGGCCATCACCAACAGCGAAAGACCAATCGAATACGACGATGATATGCAGTTTTTGACATTGATGATCCGTGATACCCGCAAAGAATTGGACGAGCAGTTCAAAGAAGCCAAGACGAGCGAACAAAAGATAAATTTCATCCTCGATTCCTTTTCCCAAGGCCTTGTGGTCGTTGACGCTTCATGCCGGGTCGTCATGATCAACAAGAAGGCCAGTGAGATTTTTGGCAAGAGCAAAATTGAGGCCGAAGGCCGTGATCTTACGATTCTGGGAAACGTCGGAAAAGTCGAGAAGAACCTTTCGATGGTTGTCAAAACCTTGATTCCGATGGTTTATTACGAAACGATCAATGGACGCATTTATGAATGCGATATTAACCAAATCGATTATCCGTGGACTCGCGTCAACGAGAAGAGCGGAGCCTCGATGCTCTTAATCGACGTAACCGAAAATTTTAATTCTCAAAAAATGAAGCGTGACTTTTTCGCCAACGCTTCGCACGAACTGAAGAGTCCTTTGACTTCGATTCTCGGCTATCAGGAAATGATTCGTGATCACATAATAACGACTCCGGCCGAATGCGATGAAGCCATCGCCAAAACAATCAAAGAATCGAACAGAATGAAGAAGATCATTCTCGACATGCTCGAACTCTCTTCGCTTGAAAACGAGGATCTTCGACCCATCGAAAAGATCAACGCTTCGATGGAAATCGATGGAATCCTTTCGAGCCTTGAACTGGAACTAAAAAGCAAGCAAATCCAAGTTTCATTCAAAAAAAGCAACCTCATCATCGGCATTAATCCCGACGATTTCGACAAACTCATGGGTAATTTGATAGAAAACGCAATTAAATACAATATCGATGGCGGGAAAATATACATTTCCGTCGATAGCAAGAAACGGGCTATTTCCGTTCGTGATACCGGCATCGGGATCAGCGAAGAGAACAAGACACGAATTTTCGAACGTTTTTTCAGGGTCGATAAAGCTCGAAGCCGCGAGAATGGCGGAACTGGCCTCGGTCTCTCAATCGTAAAATACATCTGCAACTATTATGATTATAAGATTGAAGTCGATTCTGAATTGGGAGAAGGGTCGACATTTACCGTTTATACGAAATAAGCGTTAATTGTTGGTTTTCTGGTTGCACGATCTTTCCATCATTCATCGAATAAATGTCAATAAAAAGTAAATCATTATTATTTGTCGAAAAAGTTGAAATAAACTAATGGGCCGGCCTTATAGCAAAGCGGACTCTTGTATGATTTATAGCATCCGGGACAATCTCTACGTATGATTGTCTTGGCTAAATCGCCTTAGCTTGCGGCTTAGCGCTGTTTTAAGGAGGAATGATATGCCAAAAATAGTCTTAAGCCACGTGACTAAACGGTGGGGGAACTTTTATGCCGTCGACGATCTCAATCTTGAAATCGCCGACAATTCTTTCGTTACTCTTCTCGGCCCATCAGGATGCGGCAAAACGACGACTCTCCGCATGATTGCGGGGCTTGAGACCCCGACTAGTGGGAAGATCACCATCAATGGCGAGACCGTTTTTGACAGCCAAACCGGAGTCAACATCACCGCGGACAAGCGTCATGTTGGGTTTTTGTTCCAAAACTATGCCCTTTGGCCGCACATGACCGTTTGCCAAAACATCGCCTTTGGTTTGCAGAACGTTAAAGAAGAAATGCCACTTGTGGCGAGCGAATATAACAAGTACGTGCGAATGGCCTTGGTTTTTGAACGGCCGGAGATATTGAAGGACTTGTTAGAATCCGCACGGGACAGAAAAGGCCGTTTTTTACCTCAGAAAGCCCTTCTTTCTTATATTGACGAGTTCAAAATATCCCGTTTCGCTGCAGAAGAAATCATGAAAATGCGCCTTGAGGAAAAAAGCACGGAAGAACTTACCGCGTTAACTGGCGAAAAGATGAAAGAATATGCCAAAAAGGCCGATGATGTCTTAGCAGATATTGAAAATCAGGGTTATTCGCTCGACGAGCAAGGTCGTTACTTAAAAGACGGTCATTTCGTTCTAAAAAAACGGAAGCTTGACCAAGAAGAAATCGATCTGAAGATCCGCCACGTATCGCGAGTCGTGAAGATCGGCGAGTTTATGGACCGTTATCCCTCCGAATTGAGTGGCGGGCAACAACAACGGGTCGCCATTGCCAGAACCCTTGCTCCAGGACCGAAAGTCATTTTCATGGACGAGCCTTTGAGCAATCTTGATGCCAAGCTCCGTCTTGACATGCGAAGCGAATTGAAACGGCTTCATCTCGAGACCCATTCGACTTTCGTCTATGTCACTCACGATCAGCACGAAGCTATGACCCTCGCCACGAGCATTTGCCTCATCAATAATGGCGTTCTGCAGCAATACGGAGCCCCTCTCGACATTTATAAGAAACCCGCAAATCTTTTCGTCGCTGATTTTGTTGGAAACCCCGCGATCAATTTCATCGAGGCGAAAGGAAAACAAAACAAAGATAATGTCGATGTCGTCTTTTTCGGCGAAGTAAAAGCAACATTTGTCCCCAACACTTATGTTGATTTGAGTCAGTTCAAACAGGAAGTAGCGGAGGAAAAGAAAATAAACGAGATAAAAGTCAATGAAGCCACGTCGAAAAAAGGTTTCGTCGAAAAAAGCAACGCCGATTCCGATTTCAATTTTCATATTAACAAAGTCCACGAGCAACTCGACAGCAAAGACGAAAAGACGATAGACCCTGATGATTTTGTTATCGGCGTCCGTCCCGAATTCATTAGAATCAGCGATGATGGAGCGCTCGATTCTGAGATATACAGCGCTCTTCCATCGGGGATGGAAACAACGGTAAAACTTCGAGTGTGGGAATACATTCTGACCGGGGTTGTTTTCGGCGGAGTCGACTACAAAATCGGCGCCAAGGCCAAACTGTCCTTTATTGGCCGTGAAATTCTTCTATTTGATCGCAAGAGCGGAAAACTTATCGCCCAAGGATCGCTAAAGATACACATCTAAAGATTGGCCCCTGTCTCGAAGCCACTGCTTCGCTGCCTGGGAATCGTTTCGTCGCGCCTCGCGAGGCCTAACAGGAGAAAAAAATGAAATTATTCGTCTTCGATGTCGACGATACCCTCGTCGACCGGGATAAAATCTTGCGCTCTTCGACGATTCGGAGTCTCAACAAGTGTTTGACGAACGGCGACGCCATCGCCATCGCCAGCGGACGCCCTTTCATCGGGATTAATCAATATCTTTCTCAATTAGTTCCAGGTTTAAAATTCGCAATCGGAGCCAACGGGGCCGCCGTTTATGACCAAGGCGGAAAACTGTTGGATTTCCATGGTATCCCTTTTAAGGATTTTCGTGAATTCTACGCCTCGCACCAAGGAATCCGCCGCTTTGGAGGGGAAATATATGCTTATGCCCTCAACGAAGTTGCGTATTTTATTTTTGGGAAAGCCATCGTTCTCGAAGACCAACTTAATCATGTCGCGACTAGGGATTTGATGGTGAATCCCCTTCGCGATGAAGACATGCTTCTGAAGTTCATGACCGTTTTGGCTCCCGAGAATTCCAATCGTCTTCACGTTTCGCAACATGAAAAAAAGAAATACCACGTGATGAGAAGCGACCCGTCATTTCTCGAGTTCACCAGTCCCGACGTCGATAAAGCGACGGGCGTTGAGTATCTCCGCCGCCTTCTTAACATTTCAAAGAGAGAGGTTTTCTGCTTTGGCGATCAGGGCAATGATCTTCGAATGATCGCCTCCTTTCGGGGTGTGGCGATGGGAAACGCCGTTCCGGCATGCAAAAAAGTCGCCGAATGGGTGACGCTCGACGTAAAAAACGATGGTGTGAGTTACGCTTTGGAAAAGATTATCGGATGAATGGCGATGGTGAAAAGCACCATCCGTTTTAAGCATTTCAAACGCATAGTCGGCACCTGCAAAAAAGCCGATCAAATTAAGGCAATTTATGCAAAAAGAATCGGTTAAAGATAACTAACCAATCAAAACAAATTGGTTTTCTTCTTTTTGTTTTTGCCTTTTTCTTTATAATGCTTTTTTAAAGCCGCGAATGTTTCGTCGGAGATATCGTGTTCGATTCGACAAGCGTCTTTGTAGGCCGTTTCTTCGCCTACACCGAGATCGATGAGTAACGAACCGACGATTCTATGTCGTTCATAGATTTTGGAAGCCAAGTTCAAACCTTCGGGAGTTAAGTAAAGTTGGAATTTAGGCCCTAAGGCGACGAGGCCTTGCGCTTCGAGTTTTTTTAAAGCAATTGAAACCGAGGGTTTGGAGAAATTCATGAAATTCGCCAAATCAATGGCGTGGATTTCATTAAGGCCTTGTTCTTGAAGCATCAGGATTCTTTCTAAATAGTCTTCACGCGACTCGCCGTTATCCATTTTGTTCACCTCGCTAAACTTTCTCTATTTACCTTCCGTTCTTAATTGATGTCAAGTTAAACATAACTAACTTGTTCTTGATTTTCCCTTCTTCGGATATATTATATACCCGGTTAGCATTGACTAACAGGAGGAAGAAAAGTGCCGTTATTGATTGCTCCAGTCGGGACTGAGTTGACCATCGCCTGCATCGTTGGAGACCTCAAGGTCAGAAAATACCTCGAATCGCTTGGGCTGACGAAAGACACAAAAATCGAAATTCTGTCTTTGGAAAGAGGGGGAGCGATAATTCGAGTCAAGGATTCGCGCCTGGCCCTTGATCACAACGTGGCAAACAACATTTTCGTCGCGTAAGGAGAAAGAACATGAGCAAAACACTTGATATGCTCGAAAATGGGCAATCCGGAATTATCACGAAAGTGTCGGGCGAGGGGAAAATCCGTCGCCGGCTCTTTGACATGGGCCTTACGCCGGGGGCGGAGATCTATATGCGAAAGAGGGCTCCTTTTGGAGATCCTCTTGAAGTGACCCTTCGCGGATACGAACTGACCCTTCGGAAAGATGAAGCGAAATCCGTCGAGCTAAAAGTCGAAATCAAAGGAGAATCGAATTAAACCTTATGAACAGAACGAAAACCTTCGCCCTTGCCGGAAATCCCAACTGCGGCAAAACGACGCTTTTTAATTCCTTAACCGGATCAACCGCCTACGTGGGAAATTGGCCCGGCGTCACCGTTGAAAAACGAAGCGGGGCCTATAAAAACAAAAAAATCGGAAACGCCTCGATCATCGACCTTCCGGGTATTTACTCGTTATCTCCGTATTCGCCGGAAGAGATCATCTCCAGGAATTATATCCTCGACGAAAAGCCAGATTGCGTTATCAATGTGGTTGACGCCACCAACCTTGAAAGAAACCTTTACATGACGACCCAAATTCTCGAAATGGATGTCCCAGTGGTGATAGCTCTCAACATGATGGACGCGGTAAAGAAAAACAAGCAGACGATTGATGCCGCGGCTTTATCGAAGGTTCTCGGCGTCCCCGTTGTGGAAATAAGCGCCTTGAAGTATCAAGGACTCGACCAACTGATGGAAGCCGCCATAATCGCTTCAACACAAAAGAGGATGGGTGTGAGTGTATTATCGGAGGGTTCCGAAGCCCTTGAAATCACAAGAGCCTTGAAAATCTATCAAGATGCCAAGATCGAGAATCCGCTTTTTCACGGAGTCAAAGCCCTCGAAAGCGACGAAATTGAAGCTCTTATCCATCCAGCCGAGGTTTTGAAGGTTCAGGAGGGATACGATAAGACGAAGGGCGATTTCGAAGCCATATCGGCCGATCTCCGTTATAAACACATTGCATCACATTACTCAATTTACCGCCATGGGGTCTCTATTCAGGCAAAAAAGAAAATGTCCATTTCGGACAAAATCGATCGGGTTCTCACCGGCAAATGGTTCGGAATTCCCATTTTTCTCCTCATACTTTTCCTCGTCTTTCATATTACTTTCGCCGAGGATCTTTTCTATATGCATTCACTCGGTCTCGAAACTGGGGTTTTTGCCGAAGGAACAATGTGGGAGGGTCTTTTCTATAACGACGGCATTCCTTCGATTGGCGTTTTGCTGGCCAATTTCGTCAACTCTTTGACCGGAGCTTTCTCGAGTTGGATCGTTGAGCTCCTGCGAGCTGGGGCCGGTGAAAACAGCTGGATTATCGGCTTCGTCGGCGATGGGGTTTTAGGAGGGCTTTCCGCGGTCATCGGGTTTTTACCCCAAATTCTCCTTCTTTTCCTTTTCTTCAGCATTCTTGAAGACTCTGGTTACATGGCCCGTGTAGCTTTTATCCTTGATCGCCTCTTCCGCCGATTCGGTTTATCGGGCCGGGCCTTCCTCCCAATGATAATGGGTTTCGGATGCGGCGTTCCAGCCATGATCAATACTCGGACATTGACGACCGAAAAAGAACGGACTCAGACCATAAGGGTCATCCCATTCTTTCCTTGCAGCGCCAAACTCGTCGTCATCACGGCCGTGGCCGGCGCTATGTCCCATTACATGAATTGGGGTGATGGTGGTCTCATCACTTTCTCCATGTACGTCCTCGGCATGGTCAGCGCCGTCGCCATGGTCTTGCTGATGCATCGCACGTCGCAGAGAGAAAAAATTCCACCTTTCATTATGGAGTTGCCCTCCTACCATTTGCCCCAGGCGCATGCCCTTGTCATCCATCTTTGGGACAAAACCAAGCATTTCGTGAAGAAAGCTTTTACCATCATCCTCCTTTCGACGATCGCGATTTGGTTTTTGGAGCACTTCACGTGGAATTGGACCTATATGCCTCTTGATGATGAAAATGCTTCTGTCGACGTTGCTAAATCGATTCTTGCCTCAATTGGTATGCTCATTCAGCCCATCTTCACCCCTTTGGGATTCGGGAGCCAACTCAACAGCAATGGTTGGGTCTTCAGTGTTTCCTCAATCGCCGGGATGATCGCCAAAGAATCCGTTACCGCCACTTTCGGGACGCTTTCGGGGGTTGATGCCGAGGCCAACGCGGCTCAAGCCGTCTTCTCGATGATTCAATCGACCGGCATCGGTCAGGCTGGCCTCATGGCCTTCATGGCTTTTAATATCCTCAATATCCCTTGCTTCGCTTCGATTGCCACGGCTAAGGCGGAGCTCGGAAAAGGACAGTTGAAATGGACTCTTCTCTTCTGGCTCATTTCGAGCTACGTCATCGCAAGCTTCGTGTATTTGGCCTTCGAATGGCCTTGGACCCTCGCGATCATCATCCCCTTGATTGTTCTGATTTTCGTAGGAGCCTATTTGTATGATCGATGGAAAGGCAAAAAGGAACTTGTCGCGAAAGGAGGAGAATAATGAATTGGCTCGAATGGCTCGTTCTCGGTCTCACGGTCGCTTTCGTTGCCGCGGTCGTGCTGATTGAGGCGATGCGAAAAAAGAAAGGAAAGGCCTCCTTGGGCAGCGATTGCGACTGCGGAGGGAAAGGGAAGGCCCTGGTCGGGGAATTTCGTGCCAAGAAAAAGAAGGAAGACAAGAAGGGATCGTGCCTATCTTGTTTACATAAATGAGTGGTTTTTCAACCTATCGTTATCTCTGGGCCGCGGATAAATGCGAGAAAAACAATGACCTCTCGGTGACTGCTTTGGCCCTTCGTCTCGGGGTCAAGAAAAGCATGGCCTGTGCAATCGTCAAGGACTTCGAAGACAAAGGCTATTTTGAAGGTAAGGACCATCGCCATTTGAGATTGAGCATCAAAGGTAAAGTCTCGATCGAAAGTTTCCGCGAATCAACGGTTAAACTTGCTCGCGTTTTGTCCTTGGCGTTTGATTGCGAAGAGGAAGCACTTGAGGAGATCGCCTTTTATTTGCTTCTTGGGCCGTATCGAGAAAAAATGGTCAAAATTTTGAAGTAAGCTGACCGGTGGAACCGATTATCTTCATTTTCGAAGCTTCACGGAGTTTTGGTTTTTCGGAACAAAATAATCGAGAAAGGAAGCAACGAGTTCATCTTTGCCGACCCTCATCGGGTTCTCCAACCATTTGAAGATAACGCCAATTCCCCCTTCGATGAAGAAGGAGGCGACAAAGGTGAATCCATGGTCTTCATTTTTCCTTTTTGTGAAAGGCGAAGCATAGATCACGGGGGTGAAAATCAATTCGACTTTCCGAGAGAAATGAGTGGGGCTGGCTTTAAAAATGCACCGAAGCGCCTCCCGGTTCGCTTCAGCACACGAAAGGACGTCGAGGAGAAGAGATTCGATCGTTTCGTGAGGCCCTCTCACTTCCTCAAGCAAATTGGCGATCACTTCGTCCTCGATTGCGTAAAGGACTTCGCTAAGGGAGGAATAATGAAGGTAAAAGGTCGAACGGTTGAGATCGGCGTCGGCCATCAGCCCCCCAATCGTCAACCCTTCGAAGGACGTTTCGTTTACGAGTTTGATCAGCGATCTCTTAATGGCTTCCTTGGTTTTTCTGACTCGACGGTCTTTTGTATACATATATAGACATAATGTTGATTAGACAACGAAATGTCAAATTATGATTGGGCCATTGGCTACCTCCCTTGTTAATCTAATGGCGAAAGGGGGAACCGATTCATGAGCAAAGTCATTGTCACCGGGGCTAATGGCTTCCTTGGTCTCACCATCGTAAGACGATTGCTCGAAATGAACGAGAATGTTTTGGCTTTTCTTAAACGCGGCGAAGATGCAGCGAGCCTTTCTTCTCTCGGCGTTCCCTTCGTTTTTGGCGACGTCACCGAAAAAGGCTGCATCGAATATTTCATTAACGAAGGAGATGAAATCATTCACGCTGCCGCCATCGTTTCCATTACCAAAAGAGACCGCGAACTCGTTTGGAAGGTCAATTGCGAAGGGACGAAAAATGTTCTCGATTCAGCTTTGTCCAAAAAGGCTCGAGCCTTGATTTATGTCTCTTCGGTTCACACCATTCCCCTTCGGGATGGACCAATCGAAGAAGCGGATTTTTATGAACCCGGCGGGTCGTCCCTGGGGCCCTATGAAGAAAGCAAACGCGAGGCTACTAAACTCGTTCTCGCCGCGAACGGGCATGGAATATCGACTACCGTCATCTTCCCTTCCGGAATTATGGGTCCGGGAGATGAGAAAATGGGTGAAATCACTACTTTGGTCACGATGATACTCAGAAAGAGGCTTCCGTTTTACGTTTCCGGCGGTTATGCATTTTGCGATGTCCGCGATGTGGCGGAAGCGGTTTGCCGATCCCTAAGTTTGGGTGGGGATAGTTATATCGTTTCGTCCGGCTATCTTTCAATCAGACAAATCGTTGACTTCGTTCAGGAAAAAGCCGGTATCCGGGCAATATCGCTTCAAGTCCCAAGGTTTTTGGCCTGGCTCGCTCTCCCAATCGCCTCATTTTTCCAACTTTTTTCACGGTCGAAGCCTTTGTATACTTCCTACAGCCTCCGGGTCACGAAGGGGCACCCCGGATTCAAATCCGGGAAAGCCGAGGACAAATTGGGGGTGAAGCTTAGGGCGCCCCGCGAGAGCCTTGGGGACGAAGTTGCTTATCTTCTCGCCAAACGAATCAAGTAGCCCCTCCCATTCGCCTTTTGGTGGATAATATCACCGAGGTTATTCCTATGAAGATCATTTCGTTCAACGTCAACGGCATCCGAGCCATCCTTCAAAAGGAATTCATTCGGGACTTCGAATCCCTCAACGCGGACATTTTCGCCATTCAGGAAACGAAATACAGCGAAGATCTCCACATCGATTTCCCTTACACGAATCCCAAGTATCACCTCTATTGGACAAACAGCGATGGGAAAAAAGGTTATTCGGGGGTCGCCGTCTACACAAAAAAGGAACCTCTTTCCATCTCATATGGACTCAAAGGATCGAAATATGACGAGGAAGGCCGGGTCATCACTTTGGAATTTCCGACGTTTTACTTCGTCGCGGCCTACGTCCCAAATTCCGGGGAGGAATTGAAACGTCTTCCCTTTCGACTCGAATACGAAAAGGATCTTCGCGAGTACTTGGGCGAACTCGATAAAAAGAAGCCGATCGTCTATGCCGGTGACCTTAACGTCGCTCACAACGAAATCGATCTCAAAAACCCCTCTTCGAACCACCATTCAGCCGGATTCACTGACGAAGAGAGAGCGGAATTCGACAAACTCCTATCTATTGGATTCAGCGATACTTTCCGAAAGCTCTATCCCGAAAAAGTCCAATACTCGTGGTGGAGCTATCGCTTTCACGCTCGAGAGAATAACGCCGGGTGGAGAATCGATTACTTCGTGGTCTCGAATCGCTTGATGGGCAAGGTCAAGGATTCGCTCATCCATAATGAGATACACGGATCGGACCATTGCCCCGTCGAATTGGATTTGGCGGATTGACGAAAGGCCGAAGGAGAATCCTCAGGCCTTCTTCCTTTTCGCGATATTGCGAATCAAGACAGCCAAGAAGCAGATCACTCCGGCTGACGCGGCCATTCCGGCAGCGATGAGAATTGGGTAATCGTAGTCATAGGTGTTTGGTCCTTTGGCGACAAAGGGATTGGCAATCGCCGCGAAGGCGAATCCGATATCGACGAGGGTCGGAAAGATGAAGGCGTTGTTCTTTTCTTTGATCTTTTTGATCATGATGACGGTCATGTAGGCGGCGTAGAGAACAAGAAGTGGCATGTAAATACAGTCAAGCAATGGCAGCCTCATCGTGGCGTAGTCGAAAGGGAAAGGGACAAAGCTCAAACCGATGATGAAACCGGGGATGAAAGTCCCTAGAAACAATTTCAGGTCCATTCTCTTGCCGATAAACAGGAAGATGAGGGGAAGGGCCAAAAGCGATACTGCCCCGATGATCGAAGGGACGACGTTCAGATTATCGTAATCAGTGATGGTCGCGAACAGGAACGTGGAAAGGAGATAGGGCACACTCATTAAAAGACTGATCCACCAAAGATTGCTGGGGTTGGAGATTTTCTTCCTCTCGATTCGGTAGAAGAGCATCAAGGAAACCCCTAAAGCGATCAGAAGACCTATTAGATCTCCGAAGAGAAGATAGCCGGTGCCGACGAGAGAAGGCTCGTAAACAACGCCTCCACTTAAAAGCGTCGATTGTTTGAAGAGAAAATCCGTTAAAGGGATGGGCAGGTAAAATCCGGCCGTGAGAACGTATCCGAAGATGCTGGCGATCTTGGTTCTTTCAATGGCCTTAGAATCTTCTTCGGTGTATTCGGAAACGTTCCGATAAATATTGGACATCACGATGGAAGCAATTAGAGAAAGGAGGGTGACGATTACGTAAATCGTGAAGCCGATCCAAGCTTTGTAGGTAGCGAAAGTGATGATTAAGGCAACGACGGCCATCGTCGCCTGAAGCCCAATGAGCCCGTACGAAACGCTGGTGAAGATAGTCAGATTCTTTTTGTTCTTATTTACCGTTTCGTCGAGTTCTTTGTCGGTTAGGAGATAGTCGATCGTCACTCCGAGGGTTTTGGATAGTTTGACGATCTGCTCGGTGCTAGGAAGCACGGCATCGCTTTCCCAAGCGCTGATTGATTGCCTCGAAACCCCCATCGAAGCGGAAAGGGCCTCTTGGGTGATACTCTTTTTTCTTCTTAAGTAGGAGATCTTTTGTCCAGTGGTCATGTATAAACCTCTTTTCGGCCTCAATATTATGTGATAAAGAATGTCAATGAAAGCAAGACAGAACGGCATTTCGACAAGCCGAGTTTACGTTCGTTGGCAAAAAATGGTACTGCGACTTTAAAGCGAAGATGTCACGGACAGACCTTTTGAGGGAAGAATGCAAGCGGTTGCTAGGCCTTTTGCTCGGTTTGGGGTTTGGCTTTCTTCTCCCTAAACCCGAAGTACATGGCCAAGAAATCGATCCCTGTCCCGATGAGAAGGGCGAAAGAAACGTCGCTGAGAAAATGGGCGCCGGCCCGGATACGAGCGAAGGCCACGACGAGTGTGTATAGCAATCCGATGAGAAAAAGGATCAAATCCTGATGGGCGAAGAGTTTGTTTTTGCGAGCCCTTCCGAGCAAAGGAAGGAGCAAAGCCATCGAAGCGGTGGCGGTGTGGCCGCTTGGCCAGGAACGATGATAATCGTCGGCTTTCGAGAAGCTCGATAGATTGATTCCGAACTGCCACCATTCGCGGAAGATCTCCCCAGTCGTGTTTTTGGTTGGGTCGATAAGGTAGCGGAAGCGGGGGCGAGAACCGATTTGTTTAAGGACGTAAAGGACGGCCAACTGAACCAGCATGGCGGCCAAAACCGCCAATCCGACGCGAATCAGCATGGCTTTGTCCTCGAAACCGGCGACGAAATAGGTGAGCATCGACGAAAGGGCCATGACGACGAAACTGATCGGGAAGGCCACGTAGGCTTTGAGCCCAAAGGAGTACTCGCTCATGGCCGCGTCGCCTAAAATGTAAGTTGGGATGGCGATCCCCATGATCAAAACCGCCCATCCGATGATCTTCAGCCACAAGGGGTGGTCGTCTTTCAAGCCCATAAAGATAAGGGTGCAGGAGATTGGAACCAAGGCATAGCCCAGTGTTTCGCCGAAGCCTTCGAAGAATTTGGCGAAGCCGTCATTCGGATCGGCAATGGCTTGCGAAATATCGAGATCGTAGAGGGATCCGAAAAAGATTCCGATCAAAGCCAAAAGGACGACGAGGAGGATCCAATAGACCCGAATTCCGCCAAATGTTTTTTTCATAATGTATTAATTATATCCAAACGTGCGCCCGGAATACAAACGCGCTAATATATCTAGGCATGGATATTGCGAAAAAAATCAAAACCCGCCATTTAACGGAAACGGTTTTTGATGTTATTTATCTCCTTTCCTTGCTTACAATCGCCGTCTTGGTGATCGCTCTTAAGCCGACGAACCTCCGAATCGTTTACGGCGTGATGCTTTTGACTCTCTATGTTGGCGAGGGTTTTCACCTCGTCACAAGGATTTTCTCGTTTTACGTCAAGGATCCTCTTCCATACGTGAAATTGATGGGACGGGCAAGGCAAGTCTCTTCTATCGCCTTCACCGTCTATTTCGCCATCATGCTCCTCCTCAACCGTTATTTTTACTTAAACGATAATTCGTTCTTTTTCATGGCCGGCATCCTCTTCGGGGCTGTGCGGATCGTCGTGGTTTTCTTTAAAGGGAATCATTGGAGCCAAGCCCGTTCCCCTTTCGTTTATTCCCTGATCCGCAACATCCCTTTGCTCCTCATGATGGTTTTGGCTTTTATCGCTTGGCTCATTGCCGATTACAACGGGAATCTGTGGCTTGCCCCCGAGGGTTGGATTCACATCTTCATCATGCTTTCGTTTTTCTTCTATTCGGCCGTCGTTTTCTTTGCTCCGAAAAACCCGGATTTCGGCTATTTCATGATCCTTCTCTCCGTTTGCCAATTGGGGATCGCCGTCATCGGTTTGCTGCTTTAACTGCCAAAGCCCTTGCGCGGTGATAAAATACCCACGCGATGATAAAGAAAAAAGTTCTGAATAAAACGATCGAGAGTGCCTTTCCCAAGGATGAACTCGACAAAATACACGCTCACGCCTCAAATAACGAGATTGAGATCGTGAAATCCGATAATTGCGGATGTTTTTTCTGCCGGCAAGTCTACAGCGCCCGGAAAATCCAAGATTGGATCAATGACGAGAGGGGCATTTCGGCCATTTGCCCCGAATGCGGGATGGACGCGGTGGTGGGGGATGCATCGGGAGTCGCGCTTGAAAAGCCGTTGCTTAAAGCCATGAATCTCGCCTATTACGGCAAAGATTACATGACCAGCAACCCCGACGCCGCCAAAGTCTATTGCCGCCGCTTCGTCGACGGGAAGATAACGCGCAAAGAAAAAAACGAAGAACTCTTCCTGACTTATCTCTCGCTTCTGTCGGCCAAGGGCGATCAAAAATCGGCCCTTGCCCTTGCCGAGGTTTATGAATATGGCGACGAATTCACCAAACCCGACCTCGCGAAGGCCTTGACTCTTTATCAAAACCCCTGCTTGGCCGCCGATCAGGTGGCGTTGTGCCATCTCGGGTGCCTGTATTCGCAAGAAGCCGTTGGAGAAGAGGATTATCGCAGGGCCTATGAATGCTTCAGCAAGGCCGCGGCCCTTGGAAGCCTCGAGGCCGTTTATCGCCTTTCGGATTGTTATTTGTTTGGCCGCTGGGTCAAGAAAGACGAGAGTTTCGCCTATCAGCTCCTTCTTTCGGCTTATGACGAGGCCTATGCCCGTTTCACTGTCGACCATCGCGACTGGTACGATTATCCCGATTTTGCTTACCATCTTGCCAAATGCCTTCAGAATGGTCGGGGGGTCGAAAAGGACGAGGAAGAGGCAATCAGGCTTTATCTTCTGGCTGAGCTTTCCTATTCTCTTCGCTCGACTTTTGGGGACGCCCATGAAGAACCCCTTGTTTGGAAAGACATCGAGGAGCAGATCTCGCGGATCGCCAAGACCCACAAACTCAAGAAACGGGACCCGATTTTCGACGCCGATGCCTTTTCCGCTTCCTTTGGCGAAGGCAATAACCCTGCCGAAACCAAGCGCCTTTCTTTCGTGTCTTTCGACAAAACGTTGGGCGAACTTGACTTCGACATCACCTATTCCAACCCTGTTTTAATAATCGACGTGGCGAACCTTTACGCCGGCTTCGTCTCGGGGACAATCAGATGGCAGTTCAATGAAGTCGCCGATGCCAAATTCTCTTCACATCAGGATTGGCAAAAACTTGAGGGCAACAACGACGACGGCTGGAGTTTCGTACATGTCGGAGAAGATGGGAATGAGGACACGATCGCTGAGCTTCGATTCTTTTCCGATTCGGGCGAAGAGGGCAAATCGGCCAAAACGAAAACATCTATCTCCAAAGGAAAGGGCCGAGCCTGATCATGGCCAAACGCGCCCTCGAACCATTAAAGAAATACACCGGCAAAGTCCTTTTAGCCCCGGTCTTCAAACTCTTTGAATGCGTCTGCGAGCTCTTTGTTCCGTTTTTGGTGAAGGACATCATCGACACCGGGATATCCAATGGCGATCAGACTTATATTCTCGTTCGAAGCCTCATCATGCTCGGCCTCGCCATCTTTGGGTTTGCGGTCACAATGATCACCCAATATTTGGCCGCTCGGGTTTCCTCGGATTATGCCTACGAACTCAAAAAAGACCTTTATAAAGAGCTTAATGTCATCTCATCCCCTCAACTTGAGGCCTATGGAAAGAGCAAGGCCCTTACTCTCATCAATAACGATTCCTTCTCCCTTCAGGTCGGGGTCAATATGTTCATGCGTGCTTTCGTCCGGGCCCCCTTCCTTGTCATCGGCTCTGTCGTTTCGGCTTTTATCATTTCACCCCTCGCCGGTGTCGTCGTCCTGTCGGTTCTTTTGCTTTCAAGCATCGTCATTTTCCTCGTCATGGCCATTACCCCCAAGAAATACCAAGCCATCCAAGAGGAACTTGATCATATCTCGACTTTAGGCGAAGACGACCTCACTGGCGCCCGCGTTGTTCGTTCCTTCAACAAGCAAGACTTCGAGGAGGCCAAATTCCGGGAGTCCTCCCTTAACTATCAGAAAAAGGCTTTCGCCCTTTCTAGGATCAACGCCTTTATCAATCCCCTGACTTTCGCTTTCGTGAACCTCGGGGTTTTCCTCATCCTTTATCTTGGCGGGTATCACGCCTCCTCCGTTGGCCTTTCGGTCGGGTCGATGGTGGCCATCCTCAATTACCTTGCCCAAGCCCTGACGGCCCTTGTCCTGTTCACCCGCCTCATCACTTCCCTTTCGAAGGCCATGGCCAGCAAGAAAAGAGTCGATGCCTTTTTGTCCATCGAGCCCTCGATCGTGTCGGGATCCGATAAGGTCTCCCCTTTTCGAGATGGGGAGATTCTTTACAGCCTTCAAGGGGTCGACCTTTCGTATGGAGGCGAGGAGTACGCCCTCAAAGGGATCGATTTCGAAGTCCGTCAAGGCGAGAGGATCGGTTTGATTGGCGGCACCGGGTCGGGCAAATCCTCTTTGATTTCCCTTCTTGAGCGTTTCGTCGACGCGACCCATGGCGAGATCCTCTATCAAGGGAAGGACATCAAAGGATTCGATTTGCAGTCTTTGCGGGGTCAAATCGCTCTGGTAAGCCAAAAGCCTCAAATATACAAAGGGACGGTCCGCCAAAACATCGCCCTTGCCAATCCTAAAGCCTCGGAAGAGGAGATCGCCCTTGCTCTTAAGGACAGCCTTGCCGATGATTTCGTTTCCCGATATAAGGACGGTCTCGACCACACGATCGAAGAGAGCGGGGTCAATCTCTCCGGCGGTCAGAAACAGAGGCTTCTCATCGCTCGGGCTTTGCTGAGCGGCCGCCCCATCCTCATCCTCGACGATTCGACCTCGGCTTTGGATTATCAAAGCGATCTCGCGGTGAGGAACAACATCAAAAAGCGAGGTGGCATGACGACCATCATCGTATCGCAAAGAGCCACCTCCATCAGGGATTGTGACATCATCTATGTCTTCGACCACGGTCGGATCGTCGAGCGGGGGACCCACGATGAGCTGCTCGCCTCGTGTTCGATCTACAAAGAAATCTACGAAACACAGGTGGCGGCCAAATGAAAACGGTGAAAAGCCTTTTTCATTATATGAAAGGGAGCCGCGGCTATGCGGCGGCTTCGCTCATTTTCGCGTTGCTTTCCGTTTTTTCGAAGATGGCGATCCCCTTCGTCTCCGGCCTCGCCATCGACCGGCTCAATTCCGGTGGTCGTGACATCTCGGTTCATCTGATCCTCATCGCATCTTTCATCGTCGTGGGGATGATCTTCCGTTATCTCTACGACATGTTCACGGCCTACGTCGGGCAGAAGTTGGTCAAGAATATGCGCGATGAGGTTTATGCCTCCTTCAACCGCGTGAGCCTTCGGTACATCGACAACCATTCTAACGGCGATCTCGTTCTGCGCCTAGTCAACGACATCGAGAACGTTCAGACGGGGCTCATCGCCGGGGCTGGGGCCCTCTACGAAGGGATCGTCCAAATCGCCATTACTTTGGTTTTTATGTTCATGCTGAATTGGATCCTCGCCCTCACCGTGATCATTCTCACCCCGATTTCCGTCATCGTCAGCCGGTTCGTCTCCAGCCGGAATTCCCGTTATTACAAACGGCAGAACGTTCAGACGGGTTCCCTCACCGCCTACAGCCTCGAATCGATCGTCAATCTCGAAACCACGAAGTCCTATGGTCTTGAAGAGGGCAAGGAGCGCGATTTCGAACGGCTCAATTCCGCTTTGCGGGTTTCGAATTTCAAGGCCACCTTCGCGGTCGGTTGGATCAATCCTTCAACTCGCCTCGTCAATAACCTCATCTACGCGGTCGTGGCCTTCCTTGGGGCCTTCCTCGTCGTTACGAAGCCCGGTTTCGGCCTGGAGGCCTTCGGGGTCGGGTCGCTGAGTGCCCTTCTCAGCTACGCTTATCAATACATGAGCCCTTTTAATGAGATCGCCGACGTCGCCAGCGAAGTGTCCTACGCCTTCGCCTCCTTCAAGCGGATCGATGAAACGATCCAAACTCACGACGACGTCGACGAAGGCACCCTTCCCCTCAATGAAGAGATCGCGACCCTCGAAGCGAACCATGTCGATTTCTCCTACGATCCGAACCGGTTGATCATCAAGGATTTCAACATCGACATTTTCAAAGGCCACAAGATCGCTTTGGTCGGGCCGACCGGATGCGGAAAAACGACGATCATCAACCTTCTCCTTCGTTTCTATGATCCGAATGATGGGTTTTTCGTCGTCAACGGGAAGCCTTCGACCCTTTATCCGAAGAAGGAGTTACGGAAACACATCGGGATGGTCCTTCAGGACACTTGGCTTTTCGCCGGGACGATCCGCGACAACATCGCCTATGGGAAAGAAGGGGCAAGTTCCGATGAGATCGTTGAGGCGGCCAAAAAATCCCACGCCGACGATTTTATCCGCCAGCTTCCGGATGGCTATGATACCATCGTCAGCAATTCTTCGGGCCTTTCGACCGGTCAGAAGCAGCTCCTTTGCGTTGCTAGGATCATGCTGGCCGCCCCCGAGGTCGTCGTCCTCGACGAAGCCACGAGTAACATCGACCTTCGGACCGAGCTCACCCTCGCCCGGGGTTTCGACGAACTGATGAAAGGGAAGACGTCCATCGTCGTCGCCCATCGCCTCAGCACCATTCAAAACGCCGATCTGATCCTCGTCCTGAAGGATGGGTCGATCATCGAGCGGGGGAACTTCCCCGAGTTGATGGCGAAAAATGGTTTCTTTAAAAAACTCTATGATTCTCAACTTTCCTAACGGTTCAGGCACAAGCCGTCTTTTTGGTACTTTTTGCTGATCAGGATCTGAACGGAATCCTCACCCCATTCGAAATCTCGGTAGATCCCGTGGACCGTGAAGCCGTGCTTCCGATAAAAGGCGAGGGCCTTTTCGTTTCTACAATAGGCGGCGAAAACCCAAGTCGATCCTTTGTATCGGCGCTCAAGGTAATCCCACAGCTCGGCGGCGACGCCCTTCCCCCAAAAGGCGGGGTCGGACATGAAGCGGTGGAGAAGGCAGATCGGCTCCCCCTTCCATCCGATGAGGTCGAGGACGTCCTGAGTTTTCTTTTGGGACCGGGATTGGGAGAAGAAATCGTCGGTGATGTCGTGGGAGACCGCCCCCATGGCGAGGACCCGGGTTCCCTCCTTGACGAGGTAAAGGCGGTGATTGGCGATGTCTTCTTGGAAAACCTCCGGGCTCGGATAACCATGTGACCACATCAGGTTCCCTTCTTCGGAGAGCTGGGCGTTAACCCTCCGGAAGAGTTTTAAAACGCTGGGGAGATCTTTTTCTTTCGCCGGCCCGATCGTGTGCATGCGTTTATTTTACCTTCTTGTTTTGGATAGTTGGCAAATAAGATTAAAATAGAGGCCAATCATTGTTTGGCGAATCAGGAAAGGAGGCTCAACGATGAACGAAGACAGATACGGAGCCTGCCTTTTCGCTCCCGAAGCGGGGGAAGAGATCATTGCCAACGAAGGGACGGCTTTCTCCGAGCCCTTCTTCGCCGAGGCCAAAAAGACCCTGTTGGCCCTAACCTCCCTTCCTTTTTCGCCGAACGCGTTTGTTTTCCCCTTGAATTACCAAGAAGATCTCGTCCAAGCCGACCGAAGGGCCCATTTCGATTTGCGGGAATGGATCCTCGCCGCCGTTTCGACGGACGCCGGGGGCTCAACCCGCAATATTCTCCTTGTCCATCGCCGATGCCATCAAGAAGGTTACGTCATCGATCTAGCCAGAAAGGTGGCCGTCGTTTCCTTTTATCGCGGTTTTGCCATCAAAGAAAGCCCGGAATCGCCCCTTCTGCCGGGTGAGGACTTCCTTCTTTCAATCGGATTTGAGGAACCCTCTTCCGTGGCCCTTAAAGCCGAGACGCCTCTGTATTTCAACTCTTCCGAAGATGGAATCCCGTCTTTCGTCCCCCGGCCGTTTTTCGAGGCCGGCGGAAAGAAAAGAATTCTCAACCTCGGATCGGGGGAAGACCCCGAAACGGACGTCGAGGAAGACGAAGGGGGCGAAATCCATATCGAGGTCGAAAAGGCCGCTTTTGAGGCTGGCGGGAACAAAAAGCCCCGTAATCTCGGCTTTTCTTCGTCGCGAAGGATCGATGAACCGGAGGGTGACGGATCGGTTTCAAACATCGAGGTTGCGAGGCCTCTTTTTGAGGCCCGCGGGAACAAAAAGCCCCGGAATCTCAATGCTTTGCCCGATCGCCCAAAGCACGTTGTCGTTTCTTCTCAGCCCCAGCCATCGCCGCGCCAAGAGGAAAAAATCCTTTTCGAAAAACCCGCCTTTGAGGCCTCTGGGAAGAAAGAGATCACCCATTTCGACCCCGTTCTTGGAAAGGAAAGCCGGAATTGGACTTCAATCGACATTTACAAACTCCGGCCCGACGTTTTCCATCGGGAACGCTCCCTGATCGCCGACCCCCGCGACCCCGTCCAATCGGCTTTTTGCCTTCGAGTGAAGGAAAAGCTCCGTTTGATCAAGGCCATCCCCTTTTCCGATCAGCTCGTTTTCGTCCCGGCCCTTCTTCCGGATGACGACCCCCATCTTCGGGCCGCCTATCGTTTTGAAGCCGATAAATGGGATCTCCTCTCCCTCACGGTCGATTTTGAAGACGATCCTCTTCTCGTTCTCCTTTCCAACAAGGTCGAGCCTTCCTTCTGCCTCGTCGTCTCCGTGCGAAAAGATCCCTTGCTTGAAGTCCTATCCCTCCGGGGGGTCGCCCTCGATGACCGGGCCCTTCCCTATCTTTCGTTCGAGCAGATCCGAAAAGTCGTTTTCGTCGGCAAATGATATGGCCGCCAAACATCGGAAAAGAGATCCGAAAATCGTCTCGATGACGATGTCCCGCATCCGGGGGAAAAATACGGGGATCGAACTTTCGCTTCGGAAAGCCTTGTCGCGGCAAGGTTTCAAATATCGGGCCAACAGCCCCCATGTCTTTGGCCATCCCGATCTTGTGAACAGTAGATATCGAATCGCCATTTTCTGCGACAGCGAGTTTTGGCACGGCTATGAATTCGACGAAAACAAAAAGAAGATCCGGATCCACAAGAAATACTGGATCCCCAAGATCGAAAGGAACATCGCCCGGGACCGCGAGGTCAACGAGGAGCTGCGAAACGAAGGTTACACGGTTCTCCGGTATTGGGGCTTCATGATCGAAAAGCACCTCGATGAGGTCGTTTCGGACATCGCCTCCCATTGGGAAAAGGCCGTCGCGCTTGAAAAGATTCGTTCCTCCGGTTTGGTCCGGACCACTTTGTGCTACCTTGAGAAGGACGATTCGTACTTAATGCTTCATCGAATCAAGAGGAGCCGCGATCCGAACGAAGGGAAATGGATCGGGGTGGGGGGTCATCTCGAGAAGGGCGAGAGTCTTTCGGCCTGCCTGAAGCGCGAAGTCAAAGAGGAGACCGGCCTTGAGCTGGGGCATTACGTCTATCAAGGATCCATCGATTTCTTGAATGACCTTTATCCCCCAGAACGAATCTACCTATTTCGGGCCGATACGTTTTCGGGCGATCTCATCGAATGCGACGAAGGGGAATTGAAATGGATCAAGAAAGCGGATCTCTTTTCGCTTCCCCTTTGGGAGGGCGACAAGGCCTTCCTCCCTTTGATCGGCCGTTTCGACCGCCCCTTCTCCCTCACCCTGATTTATCGGGGCGGGATTTTCGTCGAAGCCCAAGGCCCTTTCTTCAAAAGGAAAAAAACGGTCTCGGCCCGTCGGAAGAAATAAGAATTAAGGGAGCGGTTTATAAGGCCGCGACTCTTTTACGCGAACGGGTAGGGCTTTCGGCTTGAGGAAGGGCTTCAGGAAAATGCGGTCGAGGGTTTCCTCGATTTTTCTTTTCCCGTGGTGGCTCTTCGTCGAATCGAGCCTTGAAGCCACTTCGAGAAGGTACCATTTCTCGAGCTCTTCCGGGCTCATCCGTTTCCGATTGATCGATTTATCCGGCACGAAGGCGACGGTTTGGTCGAAGACCATCTTGGCCAACTCGCTCGGCTTGTAGATCTCGATGGGGTTGATGGCATGCAAAGTGGCCAACCGCTCAAGGTTCCGAAGGTAGATATCCTCTTCGGTTTGGGGCTCTTTGCCCTCATAGGCGAGGAATTTCTTGGCCTCGAGATAGACGTCCATCCCCTTGGCGAGGAGCTTCTTGAAGAAATAACGCGCGGATTCGGCGATGTCCTCGTCCTTGGTGAAAGTGTAGGAAAAACCCCGGTATTCCTTGTAGGCCTTCCCAGCATCGAGGTAACCGAGCCGCATATTCCTCATGAGGGCATCCTTCTTGAAGGACATGATCGAACCCTGGGGAAGAGACGGGGCGATCAAAGTGACGTTCGGGAGGTCATGGTAATACTCGGGTTTCTGGGGATTGGGCGGAAAGCTGTGAAGAAGGACGGTCACGACTTCGTCGGCCCCAAGTTCGAGGGCGTAGTCGATCGGGAGGTTGTTCCTCCAACCTCCGTCGATGTAGAGTTTTTCGCCAATCTTATATTTGGGGAAAATCGGGAAGCAGGCGCTGGTCGCGAGAAGATAGGGGATGACGTTTTCTTCGCTCCCGCCGGTGAAAAGAAACCGGGTTTCTTTGGTCGAAGGGAATTCGGTCGCGATGCACCCGAAGACGATTTTTGAGGAAACGACCTTATGACAATCGATCGTCGCGGTGAGGAGATTCTTGAAAGGGGTGATGTCGACCCCGCTCCCCTTGAGGTAGCTCGAGACGAAGGAACGGAAACGCGATCCTTTGCGGAAATCGATCTCGCCCCAAAAATCCCGATCGAAATCGATCCCGTAGTTCATGACTTCGTCGGTTTCGATTTGTTCCCAAAGCGTCAAAGCCTTCTCAAATTCGCCGCTCACAACCATGGCCCCGTTGATGGCTCCGATGGAAGTACCCGTGACGATATCGAAAGTTATTCCCAGTTCGCGAAGCTTTTTCCAAGCTCCGATTTCATAGGACCCAAGGGATCCCCCGCCGCACAAAACGAGTGCTCTTTTCATTTGCATTATTTTATCATCTCCGCTTTCTCACTTACTAGAGGGTGCCCGTGAAGACGAATCTTTCGTGCTCGCTTTTCTTCGCTGCGATAGAATAAAAACATGGAAGAGCGAATCCCCAAAATCATCATCGATCTCGATTTGATCGAAAGCGAGGTCCCTTCGCCCATTTGGAAAAAGGGCCGCGAGTATTTCGAATCCGGTCGCGTCGGCGTTGTGAGCCTCCGAGGGGAAGGGGAATTCCGCGCCCGCGTCGATGGAGCCTCCAAAACCTCGTATTCCGTCAGCGCAACGATTGAAAACGGGCGTTTGTCATCCCATCAATGCGAGTGCGAAGCCCATCGCCGCTTTCCCGGACCCTGTAAGCACGTGATTGCCCTTTTGCTCAAGGCCGATTCGCTTTTCGGCCGCCACTCCGAATTCGACGGCGATTACCCCTTCGATTCCTTTTGATGTCTTCGTCTTGCTGCTTCCCTTGAGATGAATAGACGAAAAGCCTCAACCCGCGATAGGGGAAGAGGCTTGTTTTCGTTTCCGTTATGAAGAGAAGCAAAGGAGAAAGGAGTCTCGGCCGTTTCCCAAAGGATAAACCGATTAGTCGAGAATCCCGTATTTCTTGCCGAAGTGCTGAAGGATGTATTCGGCGTCCTTGTCGCCCCGTCCGGAGAGATTGACGATGATGGAGCCGGAAGCCCCGTGGTCGGCGAGCCGGGTGGCGTAGGCGACGGCGTGGCTGCTTTCAATCGCTGGGATGATCCCTTCGAGCCGCGATAGTTCGAAGAAGGCGTCGAGGGCCTCCTGATCGTTGACGGTCTCGTAATTGACCCGCCCGATTTCATGGAGAAACGCGTGTTCGGGCCCGACTGAGGGATAATCGAGCCCCGAGGCAATGCTGTACGTTAAGGAAGGTTCGCCTTGTTTGTTGAGAAGCACCAGCGAATCGAAGCCATGCATGACTTTTTCCTTTCCAAAGGTTATCGAGGCGGCGTTCTCTCCTTCGCCTCTCCCTTTGCCAAGCGGCTCCACCCCGACGATCTTGACGGGGTCGTTGAGGAAAGGGCCGAAGAGACCGATCGAATTGGATCCTCCGCCCACGCAGGCGCAAATCATATCTGGGAGTTTCCCTCCGTTCGCCTTTTTGAATTGCCTCCGGGCCTCTTCACCCACCACCCGCTGAAAATCATGGATCATCTGGGGGAAAGGGGCTGGACCTACGGCCGATCCGATGCAATACAAGGCCGTGTCTTTTTCTTTAGCGTAAGCCACGAAGGCCGCGTCGACCGCCTCCTTCAAAGTCTGCTGCCCTTCGCTGACCGGAACCACGCGGGCCCCGAGGATCTTCATCTTCTCGATATTGGGCTTTTGCTTCTCGATGTCGACCAAACCCATATAAATGTCGCATTTCATTCCGAAATAGGCTGCGGCGGTGGCGACGGCCAGACCATGTTGCCCCGCCCCCGTCTCGGCGATCAGTTTGTTCTTGCCGAGCCTTCGGGCCAAAAGCCCTTCTGCCATGGTGTGATTGAGTTTGTGGGCGCCCGTGTGGTTGAGGTCTTCCCGCTTCAGATAGATGCGGAGTTTGCCGCCGTGGGCGGCGCTTAGACGGCGGGCGTAGTAGAGCGGGGTGGGCCTTCCTTGGTAATCGGCCCGAATCGCGGCGAGCTCTTTTTGGAAAGCCGGATCGCTTTTGATCGTCTGATAAGCCTCTTTGATCTCGAGAAACGCCGCCTGAAGTCCCGGGGGCAGATACGCGCCTCCGAAATGTCCGTAATAGCCTCGATCGTTCGGATAGTCCTTTTCGTATGTCGCGAAATCGATGCCGTTCATTTTCATGATGAACGCCTTCCCCGAGGGAACAAAAAAAGCCCCTCTACTCAAGGGCGCTTACTTTTCGGCGCGGTGCCACCTTGATTCGGTTATTGAAGGATAACCCTTTGGGATGCAATCACATCCTGTCCCCGTTAACGGTGGGATCCGTCTAAGCTACTTCGTTCGCTTCGCCCTCGAAGGACCATATGCGCGGGGTCGCCTTGCCGGTTTCCATCATCCCGACTCTCTGTTAAGGCGGAGGCTTCGTTTTCTTCCTTCTCAAAGGTTTAGCCATAATGTAATGGCGCCTCAAGATTATTTCAAGTCATATTTCTTCGGTTCCCCCCTTCGACTTTTCGTTTAGGGTGGACCATCGTCCTTCTCCCCCGCAAATTTTGGGCTATATTGAATACAGGGGGATCGGGCATGAAAGAGATCAAAGAGACAACCGCGCAATACGAAAAAACCGCCCTTGAGGCCTATAAACAGGTCAGCGCCTTGATTTTGAAGATGACGGCGCTGTCCTTACCCAACGAATACGCTCAAGGCTTCGATTTGACCGTGTCCAACCCGTTGGCGCAGCTTTTCTCTTACCTGATGCAGGAAAACCTCATTGAAATCGGTTTGGCCGACGGTGATTTCACCATCAATGAGAGACTTTTCGTCGAGCATTTTGCCCTTCAAAGCGGAACCAGTATCCTCGAACTCTTCAGCAACGTCCGAAAAGGGAGGGCCTTCACATGGGACGAGTTCTTTACCCTCAACGGTTCGCAGATGACACAGATTACCGATCTGGTCAAAATTGGTCTCAACCCGATCGCCCAAGCCTTTTTTGGGACCTTCGCCCTTGCCGATTCCCATAGCGAGACGAAGGATTACTATCACGGCTTCATCGAAGGTCTCACCACGATCGTCAATTCCTATCTTTCCATCGATCTTGCCCGAACGGGCATCGAGAATCAACGGGCCCTCGACGTCATCTCTGACAACATCCTCAAACCTCTTGACGAAGCGTATCAAAACGTCGTGGAGGTCGCCAAAGAAAGCGACATGGTCGATCGTCGGGCCTAAGGTCGATAGACTCTTGGACAATCCTCTTTACAAATGTCAAAAAGCGCCTTTGCTTCTATCGTTTTTTCCATCCAAATTAGAAAAGCACTTCCAAAGATGGTATAATATCGCTAAGCATGCGGCCTTTCTGGCGTAAGTCCTGCTTGGGCAGGACCGTTTCATTACGTCCGCATGGAGAGAAAGAATGTTCAAACTCAGCGACTATGTTAACCATAAGCACTGTGGGGTGTGCGTCGTGAAAGGCATCTCAATCCTTTCGGGCGACTCCAGCGGAACCGAATACTATGTCCTCGAACCTCTCTATGGCGAGGATCGGGGGACCATTCTCCGCGTCCCGGTCACCAACTCTGTGAGTCTCACTCCGATCATGACGAAAAAGGAAGCCATTTCCTTAATCAAAAGTTGGCCGATCGAAGGAGATTTTTATGAAGCCGACAGTAAGAAAAGAAAACTGTCTTACGAAGCCGCGATAAGCGGTGGTGATCTCAAAGTCCTCGCCCCTTTGCTCGAAGGAATCAAACAAAGGAAACTCCGCGACGGCCGTCTAAACTCGATGGATCAGCAATTTATGACCCGGGCTGAGCCTTTGCTTTTTGGAGAACTCGCGGTGGCCCTTGGGATTCGTTACGACGAGGTCGATGGATTCATCCGGACTTCCGTCCGTTCCTAAATCCAATCCCTTCGTTTCACCGGCCCTTCGGGGCCTTTTTTCTTTGCCGATTTCATGCAAATAAAAAAGCCCCGTTGGTCGGGGCTAAAAGATTTTTTGAAATCAGTTCTTGACGGCGTTGTAGGTTCCGAACAATCCAAGGGCCCCGCCGATGAAGGCGAAGACGGCGGAAGTGATTGGGGCGGCCCCCAAAGAGATTCCTTCAGGATTGTTGAGCGGGTTGATGGAGACGAAAAGGGGAACCGAGAAAAGGAAGAGCGCGCCGGCGGCGATCAGAATCAAAGAAGTCAGGACGTAAACGATGGCTTGAACTTTGCCAAACAAGAAAGCCCCGATGATAGCGGCCAAAAAGGCTCCGCATTCTAGGGAAAAGGCGACGATTAAGAGAGGAACGGCCTCGAAGCCTCTGGAGGTGCTTCCGAACATGACGGAGAAGCCCGATCCATATTCGCTTCCTTCGACGTCGGCCGAGAAACAGCTGGCGAATAAGACAAAGACGGCGATGGTGGCCATCAAGGCAATCGCGAATCCGACGACGATATTAGTTTTCTTACTCATAAAAATACCTACCGAGAATTACTATACCCTCGCGCGAGAGCGCTCGCAACCGCTGATTAATTACTTGTGCCCCCTTGGAGTTTCCCGTTTCTTAGCCGATAATAATCACGATATGAAGAAGAAGCTTTTCAGTTTTGGCCTCCTCGTCGGTTTCGGATTGGCGTTTTCCCTCGTTTTATCGGGCTGCTCTTTGAGCGGCAGCGGTTCCTCATCCGGGGTCTTCTACAAAGTCGAATACTACACTGATTACGTCGGGATCGATTACGACGCCCCGATGAATGTCTATGATAGCTCCGAGCCCGGAATCGCAGGTGGCATCCTGATCGGCCACGATTATGTGAGCGTGAAGGATTCCGACAAAAGCCGCCCAACCCATTTCTCCGATGACAGTATTTATGACCCGACGACCAAGAGTTCGGGAACTTCTGCCTATGATTCGAAATCCAATCAGGCCGATTTGGCGACCGGCTATCACTACGCTTTCAAAGGTTGGACGGGCTACTACGAAGGGCGCGTCTCCGCTTTGTCTTCCTCCTCGACCTCAGTTGCGGTCGATCAATCGGTCTATCCCTCAATTGGCGACCCCGTTTCCATGACTTTCATTCGCGACAACTGCAAACTTTTCGCTCATTTCGTCGCCGAGCCCAACAGCTATTCCATCAAGCTTCAAAACTACGATAAGACGGTTCTCTACTCTATCGAAGGCCAATATCTTACGGCCCCCGACGCGGCCGCCCTTCAGACAATCGAGTCCATTTCGGATCCAAGTCACAATGCCGGTGGTGTCGATCCGTATTACAAGTCGTGGGCCTTTGAAGGTTGGAAAGACCAAAGCGGGGCCGTCGCCGGCCTATTGACCACTGACGAAATCAAGGCGGAGCTATTGTCCGGCCAGTTCACCGAGGACATGACTTTCGTCGCTCAATACGCGGATCCGACCCTCAAGATGTATACGGTCAGTTATTATCAAACCGACGCTTCGGAAAATCCGACTTCGATCAAACTGGGAAGCCAAACCCTGACATACGGAAGCCCCATCGATTGGGCCACGGCCCAGACGACGGTCGGGGAGAACCCCTCGCAGTTCGATCTATTGGGCAACCCGTATCTTGAGAATCCGACCGCCCATCGCTCCAATGTTTTCAAAGGCTGGAAAGGCAATTATGGAGAAGGGGGGTCCGTCCCCACCGAGATCGCTGGCTCTTTCATTGAGACATCTTATATCCGTTTCGATTGCGATCTCTACGCCTATTACGACATGGACGTCCCGGAACGCTTTACGGTGAATTTCTACGCCGCCGGGGCCGATTTGTCGACCAATCCGACGCCTCTATGCACCAAAATCGCCGATTATGGCGATCCCGTTGCCTACACGGGGGCCGAGCAGACATTGGCCGATCACACCTTCGTCGGATGGGAAGATTCCTTCGGCATTGAGCCCGATCTCAGCTCCGTCAAAACGAATCTTGATCTCTTCGCGACTTTCGTCTCGGATTCCATTTCCGCTTCCGATCCGGCTTTGGGCACTTTCACATACACCTATATGGCGACCGACAAAGGGTATCGTCTCACCGCCTTTGCCCAAGGAACCTCAACCGAGATCCTCCTCAATTCCTGGGGCCTCGTTTCTTTGCCCGACGGGTTCCCGTTGACGAGTCTTGGGGATGAGGCGTTCAAAGGTTCCGCGATCACGAAGATCGAATTGCCGAGCGGCGTCCAAACGATCGGCGAGAAAACCTTTTCCGATTGTCTTTCTCTCCTTGAAGCCGATCTTGATGACGATCTTCTTTCGATCGGGTCTTCGGCTTTTTCTGGCTGTGCTTCCTTAGCCGAAGCATCTTTCCCTTCTTCCCTTCGTTCCCTCGGCAATTACGCCTTCTCCGGCTGCTCCTCCCTTTCCGAAGCGACGTATGAAGGGACGAGCAGTTTGACCTCAATCGGCAACAGCGCCTTCCGGGGCTGCGAAGCCCTCGGATCGTTCGAGATCCCCTCGACGGTGAGTTTCGTCGATGCCTATGCCTTCGCCTATGCCGGCTCGCCCTTGCGGATCTATTGCCGCGCCTCTTCCTGCCCCGTGGGCTGGAACATCTATTGGAATGATGATGGCGGAATCGTTTATTGGTACAGCCAAACCGCTCCGACCGTTTCGGGCGACTATTGGCATGAAGTCGGGGGCTCCATCCTCGCTTGGCCGTCCTCCCTCGGATTCACTTTCACCTTGAACTCCGACGAATCCACCTACACTCTCAGTTACTTCGACGACGAAACCCAAGAGGTTGCCATTCCCGCGACCTACAACGGAAAACCCGTCGTAGCCATTGGATCCGCGGCCTTCAAGGGCTGTTTGTCGTTGATGTCGGTTATCATCCCCGAGGGGATCGTCTCGATCGGATCGGAAGCCTTCGCCAATTGCGCGAGCCTCATCCATATCGGTTTCCCCTCCACCCTCACATCGGTCTCTGACGAAGCTTTCTATGGCAATCTGAAACTTGCGGAGGTTCAGCTCCCGGCTTCGCTCCTCTCCCTTGGGGACTACGCTTTCGCCAATTGCTCATCCCTCGCCAACCTCGCCTTCGCTTCCCTAAGCCAGCTTTCGTCACTCGGCGATTACTGCTTCAGCGGCGATTTGGTTTTGGCGGCCTTCTCTTTCCCTGATTCCGTCGCCTCGATTGGGGAAAAAGCCTTCGCCAATTGCTCATCCCTCACGTCTTTGTCTCTCCCTGCGAGCATGCAGACGATCGGCGGATACCTTATCTATGGCTGTTCGAGTCTCGCCTCTTTGTCCGTTGGGGTCACCGCGGCGGAAGCGGCTTCCCGTTCCTATGATGCCCATTGGAATTATCTTAGCGATTCGACCTACGTCGACATCACCTACGCCATTTAAAAAGCCCCTTCGTTCGGGGGCTTTTTTGTTTGCCTTCCGTCAATGGATCTTCGGATCGGCGAGGACTTTCTTTTTCTTGACGGAAACGATGAGCCAAATCGCGGGGACGATAGCCAAGCCGCAGCTGACCGCCGTCACGAGGAACATCCAATGATCTGGGGCTTTGACCTCTTGGTCGAAGTCGTTGAGGTAGGTCTTGGTGAAACAGAGGGAACTGGCTTCGCTTCCGATAATCATTGGAAGCATGACCGCGCCGACCATCCTGACGCCTTGAAAGAGCCCGACTTCTTTTTCGGGGGTCTGATCGCGGAGTTCGGCCCCGAGGGCGGCCGTTCCGAGGAGGTAGCCCGACATGAGGATGACGCCCGCCACCGTAACCCAGACGATGTCGGTCACGAAGAAGAGGATCATCGCCCCGAGAGCCATCGTGAGGATGGCGGGGATCAGAAGCTTCAGCTTCCCGATCCGGTCCATGAAGAAGCCGAAGACGATGACGATGATGGAGGCGAGGCCCATGATGACGGCCATGACCATCAAGAAGGTCCCACTGTCGACGATGGCAAGGCCGCCCGCCGTGGCTGGCAAGGTGAAATAGACAAGATAATATGGCATGAAGGAATCGGTCGCGATGTTGAAGAACATGAAAGCGAGGAGGGCGATGTAGAAAAGCGGATTGGCCTTGATGACTTTCGGTCGGAACCCGTGGATGAGGTTCTTCATGTATGGCTCGTCGCGATTCGGAGCGATTTGGTCTTTGGGCAAGATGAAGAAGGAGACGATCCCGACGATCGTCGTCAAAGCTCCGAAAATCAAGAAGAAGATGAACCAAGGCTGGGCGATCTTCGTCGAGAAATCCGCGACGCTAGAATCGCCCGGAAGTCCCAAAATGGAACCGATTCCGAGCATCGCCGCGACAGCGAAAAGAGGCATCACCGAGAGGATGGCTTCGACCTTGGGGCGATTCCGTTCATTGGTGACGTCGGTGACGTGGGCGTTGAAGCAGGCGTCGTTGGCGGTTGAGCCGAAGAAGGTCATCACGCAATCGACGATAGTATTCATGACCCCGGCCATCAAAGCGGCGTTGGCCACCCCGAACAGAATGGCCATGTTGCTGTTGGACATGACGCCGAAGAGGAAGACGGTGACGCCCCAGATGATGTACCCTCCGGCGATGAAGACCCGGCGTTTACCAAGGCGGTCGCTCAAGGCCCCCATGAAGAAGGTGGTGAGGGTCGCGACGATGGCGGAGGCCCAGGTCATCCATTTGATGTATTCGTAATTCTGACCTTGGGAATAGACCCAAAGGTTGATGTATTGGTTCTCGATGGCCCAAGCCACCTGACCAACGAATCCAATCAAGATGATGCCCAGCCAATTCTTATAACCCAACTTCGTGGATTTTTCCATTATGACGCCCCTCGTTTTCGCCTTCTATTATACGATTCGGGACGGTGAAAGGGGTGCCAAAAAACAATTGATTGGGATAGAATAAACAAGGTTATGGATTTCTTTCGTTACTGCGCTCTCTTCTTCATCGGTGGAATCATCGGTTGGATCATCGAGCTCTTTTTCCGTCGCTTCGTCAGCCAGCATAAGTGGGTCAACCCCGGATTCTTGACGGGGCCGATCCTCCCGTTATACGGCTTTGGCCTCGCCGTCCTCTATTTTTTGGCCTCGGTTTCCTACGATTGGATCGGCCCGGTTTGGGCCCAAGAAATCGTCAAGATCGTCTTTATTGGAATCGCCATGACTTTGGCTGAGTTGATCGCCGGCCTCATTTTCATCGATGGGATGAAAATCAAATTGTGGGACTATTCCGAGCGGTGGGGGAACTATAAAGGAATCATCTGCCCCCTCTTTTCTTTGATTTGGACGGTTTTCGGGGCCGTCTACGTGTTTTTGCTCCATCCTTTGTTTCGTCAGATGACCGATGCGATGCTCTCCAATGCTTGGCCCTTTCTGTTCACCCTCGGGTTCGCTTTCGGGATCCTTTCGATCGACATCGCCTACAGTTTCCAACTCGTCGTCAAGATCCGGAAAGCCGTCGCGGAGAAGAAGCTGGTCGTCGATTGGGACAAACTCAAAGCCTCTTTTCAGGAGACTCGTCACAAACTTAAGCAGCGGGCCCCATGGCTTTTCGCTTTTCGCGCCAGTTCGGACGAATTCAAATCAATGGTCGATGAATACAAGGGCAAACTAGCTTCCGACATGGGCGATTACATCGCAAAGCTGAATGCCAGAAAAGCCCTTCGCGAGGCGAAAAATCGGGAAAAGGCGGAACGAAAAGCCGCGAAGAAAAGGAACAAATGACGTATTTAACCAATGTCGTGGATTGCACGAAGCTGCCGATCGCGGTCTATGTTTTCTTCATTTTGTTCTGCCTCTCCTCGATCCTCGAGGTCCTGTTCGCTTACTTTGAAAAAGAAGGAGTCCGCCGAGCCGTCAAGCCCTTCTGCGTTTTGATGCTCGTCATCATGGCCATCATCTATCAGCCCACGGCTTGGCTCATTTACCTCGGGGCCTTTTTTGGCTTGATGGGGGACATCTTCTTAATCTGGAAGAAAAAGAAGAAGATGCTGGCTTTGGGGATGTTCTTCTTCATGCTCGGGCATCTGGCTTACATCGTGGAGATTGTCCTCATTCTCCAGCCTTCGATTGGCTGGCCCTATTACGTCGCCGGGGCCTTCCTCGTCGTTCTCTTCAATCTTTTCTTCTATGGGATCACCAAGCGCGTCGTCAAGGATGGGAAGATGGCCACGGCCTCCAACCTTTATCTCTCGGCCCTCGGGATGGTCGCGATCGCTTCCCTCGTCGCCTGCTTCCTCGGGTATTTCAGTTACATGTTCCTTACCTTTTTAGGCGGGCTCGACTTCATCGCCTCCGATTCCATCTTGGCCTACACGATCTACGCCCACGACGTTAAAAGGCGGGATTTCTTTATCATGTCGCTCTATCTCCTTGGCCAAGGGCTCATCGTCGTTGGCCTTCTCTTGACGGTCGCGGCTTTATAAAACCAAAATAAAAAAGCCAGTCATCGGACCCGGTTTTTTATCGATTATATCGCGAGGTAAGTGACAAGTTTCAACAGGGCTTTGGCGCGGTGGGAATAACGGTTCTTCACCTTTTCGGTGACGCATCCAAAATCCTGATTGGCTTCGTCCGAATGGAAGAATGGGTCATATCCAAAGCCATTGCCGCCGTGGGGCTTAGTCAAGATCGACCCCGGGCAGATCCCTTCGAAGTAGCGGGGGGCGGCTTTCTTACTTTCGATCAAGCAGATGACGCAGCGGAAGAGCGCGGAGCGATCCTCCCCTTCTTTGAGGCGGTCGGCGAGCGCTTGCCCGGCTTTGAGGAAATCGCCCCCGAACGTTTGAGCGTATCTCGCGGAGCGGAGTCCGGGGAACCCTCCGAGGGCTTTGATTTCGAAGCCCGAATCATCGGCGATGACGGGGTAGGGGACCAATTCGGCGAGGGCGTGGGCCTTAATGAAGGCGTTTTTGAAATACGTCGATCCGGTTTCTTCGGGATCGCTTTCGATGTTGAGGTCGTGGGGGGAATAGACGACGTAGCCCAAAGGGGACAGAAGGGCGCGGTATTCCTCAAGCTTCCCTTTGTTGTTGGTGGCTAAGACGATCTCTTTGTTCATGCGGATATTTTGCACACCCCCCGGGTCGCGGAGTCGGTATCGCCCCAGATTTTGCAGGCGGCTTCGGGGTGATCGATGAAAGGATTCCGGACGTTGTAGTCGCCGTATATCGTGTCGTTGCGGTGCGTCTCGGTGATATCGATGGAGTATTCAAGGTTCCATTTTAAGAGATCGGAAAGCTTTCCCATCGTCTTTTTGCTGGAAGCGTCGGAGGTATTTTCAGAAAGGGAAAGCCCACTCGACCAATAACGGGTGGCGGTGTAAAGGATGATGCGGGCGGCGATTCCCCGGTACTTGGCGAGGAATTGACCTGGGTCGTAAGCCCCGCTTTCGGCGTACATCGAATTACCCCGATCTTCGTTGGTGGAGATGGCGGCCGGTCGGATCATGTGGGGGTCGCCTTCGGCAACGCTCCCTCCACGGGAATTAGGCCAAACATGTTCCCGATTCCAGGTACATTCGGTATCGTAATCCCAATAGTCGTTCAATTTGGTCTCATCGTAGAAGCCCAACATTTTCCCCGAACCGTTTGGATCGAGGTCGCATTTGGGAAGATAGGTCTTCAAGCCGCCGTATCCGGGCATGGTTTTCGAAGTCGTGGTAAGAAGGGTGGCCAGGCTCTTTTTCAAGGCGTCGCCACTTTCGGTCCAATCGACGGTTTTGTAGTAAGCGGATTGAACCGAGCTTTCGGAAACGGAAGTCGTTGAGGATGAAGTTGTTTCCGTTGAAGACGAGAGTGAGGATTCCGCTGATGAACTGGCGAAAGAACTGGATGATTGGCTTTCCTGGCATGAGGCGATAAGAAAAGCACTTAGAATTACGAGCAAAAGTTGGCCAATGTTTTTTTTCATAACCGAGTATTATCCCTTAATGGGCCTTTGACATCAATTGGGTTTTGCGTTATCAGCAATCTTGCCGCGCTCGATGATTTTGACTTCGCCGAGAACGTCGCGGCGGTCGCGGTCTTGGATGATCGCCTCTGCTCGGTCGACTTCGATGGTTCCTTTGTCGGGGTTTTTGATCGATTTGATTGAGCCGGCGATGGTGGCCTTGACGATTTCGCTGTATTCGAAAGCCCCCTCGCATCCTTCCATGACGCAGTCCTCGATGGTGACGTTGTGGGCATAGCATAAGGGCTGATTGCCAAATATCCGGCACCGAATCAATTTGAGATTGGTGCTGTACCAGCCCAAACGATCCCCATTGATGTCGCTGTCGTAGATCGTGATGTCTTTGCAGTGAAGCAGGGCGTCCTGACTGATGATGACGCATTCATGAAGCTCGCCCCCTTCGACGTATTGAAGGGCGTATTCCCCGGTGGCGTTCGTGTTCTCCATCCGGACATCGCGGGCGCAAAAAAGAAGGTATTGGGTTTGGATGATGCAGTGTTTAAAGTCGATATGGCCGCACTTCCAGGCAAGTTCTTCGCTTTGGAAAAAAGCATCCTGGAAAACGGTGTTCTCGCATTCGCGGACGGCCTTGACGCCAAGAAACCGGGAATCGGTAACGATGATATCGTGGCAATGCCAGATCGGCGAGCGGGCTTTTTCAGAGAAAGTAATGTGATCCATCTTGATGTCCCGACAGTTCCAAACCGCGAAGGGCATTTCGAAAGAACAATGGGTCAGTTCGACCTTTTTGCTGTCCTTGAGGGGGTATTCGCCCGGCTCGCGTCCGCCGAAGCTGATACCTTCAAGATGAAGGGAGGCAAGGCCCTGGAGAGGTTTCTCTCCGGAGATGTTTTTGTCCTTGATTCTTTTCATGGGGCTTTATTTTGCCATAGAAAATTATAAAAGGAAGAGGGTTCGCACATTTAATATGATAATGCCCATCATATCTAATTTTCTTCCGAACATTTTTCACTGAAAAGAACGTTTTCGATGACAGATATGCTACCTTTGAATGCGACACAATGATATATTGATGACCGTGAATATTAAAACAAAGCCGAGAACATTTGACGTTAAGCTGGTTGCGTTAGCCCTTTCCGATCCGCGGCGTTTAGAGATTCTCCGCCGTCTGGCGGATGGCAAGGAGCAGTGCGCTTGCCGTCTGTTATTGGGGATCGGATGCACCCAATCGACCTTGTCCCATCATATGAAGATACTGGTTAAGGCCAACCTCGTCGCCGCCCGAAAAGACGGAAAGTGGGTCCATTATGTTCGCGTCGAAGAAACGATGGATAAACTCGCGTCATATCTTAAAGGAGAATGAACATGGTCAGTTTTGAAGAAAAAGTCGATTTGATCAAAGATGCTTGTTTGAAAGAACGCTCGTCCGATCCTGTCGAAGTGGCGGTGCATCTTATGAAAATGGAAGTCATCAGCCTCCATGGGCCAGAACACCATATGCTCGACGGGGCGGCTTTCCTAACCGCTTACAAGAATGCCGGCGGAGCGATCGATTTGCCCACGGCTTTGGATGCTCTCGCTTCTCGGGCTTCCGCAATGCCGGGGGCCATGTGCGGATTTTGGGGCGTCTGCGGATCCTCCGCCTCGATTGGGGCGGCCCTCTCGGTGATCCACGGAACCGGGCCCATGAGCGATGACGCCTTCTATAAAGACCACATGGAATACACTTCCGAAGCCATCCGGCGGATCGGGGCGATCGGGGGCCCTCGCTGCTGCAAAAGGAACGCCTATCTGTCCCTTATCACCGCCTCGAATTTCGTGAAGAGAAAATACGGGATCGTCATGACGGTAAAACCTTTCAGCTGCGGGTTTTCCCTCCTTAACAAGGATTGCTTGGGCAAAAGATGCCCGTTCAACAAAGAGGCCGTTGGGCAAAAATCGGATTAAGCGATTTGAACGATCGCCACGTCGTCTCCGCTTGTTATCGACCGACCGTCCATAGCGATTTCCCAATAGGATGTATTTTTGGCGTACTCAGTTTCGTAAGGATTTTTCGTGAATGCTGATGTGAAATCACGACTGGATCCAAGTTGTTTCGTAGACGTCATTTTCAAGTGATTCGGTCGAATCGTCGATCGAGAATGATCTGCCTGAATTGATTAAATAGACGAGTGTTCATCCCTTTGCAAAATCGAGGCGACAAAACGAGCTTGAGGCTTGTTCATAGAATTAACCTCCTTGCGTCAATCCTATGATAATTACTATGTAAACTAATCGCTAGATAACTAAATCTCTTATCCTTCTTCGTTGTTTAGGTGATTGATTGAGAGTAAAATTAAAAAGAAGGACTTCACAATGAGACCCTGCAGAATCGCCGCGTTGATTTGCATGATCCTATCGATTATGTTTTTTTGGTTCGGGTGGTCGACCATTCTAGCGATTGGATTCGCAATCGCTGCCGTTTTGTTAACATTTAGGTTCATCCATACCGGAGTTTTCATGATGGTTATCTTCATCATCTCGCTTGTCGTGCTCATCGCCGCCATAAGCTTCTTCGTTATGTTCATGGTTGGCTTTTTGATTTTTCCATGGTCTTGGTCAGCCGTTTTCATGTTTTGAGAACCTTAATGGTTTTTATAATACTTTGATCGAATTTTGGTTTTTCTTTGTGAAGACTGCGTTTTTATCAATATGTAACAGCCAAGACGCCGAATATTATGGTAGTTTTTCGGTTATTCCGATACTTGTCGGAAATCATCGTTATCGAAAATAAACCCCCATTTCGTCAGGGGGCTTATGACATATGGAGCAGGTGACGGGAATCGGACCCGCATAACCAGCTTGGAAGGCTGGTGTTCTACCACTGAACTACACCTGCGAATGTGGCGGACCATACGAGATTCGAACTCGTGATCTTCTCCGTGACAGGGAGACATGTTAGACCGCTACACCAATGGTCCGTAGCGGTGATAAATATAGCACAATGCCCTTTCTTGTCCAACTAGAGTTGGAAAAAACCGGGAAAAAGAAAACCCGTCTTCTCGGGCGGGTTGGAAATCTTGAGGAGGGTTTATTGAAGGCCGGCGAATTTCTTGAGCGACTGCTCCGGCATATAGCCGACCGCCGTCCTGACATTTTTCCCATTCTCGAAGTAGATGAGGGTGGGGATGGAATAAACGTCGAACAGCGAAGCGACCTCCGGGAGCTGGTCGACGTCGACCTTGAGGACCTTGACCTCGGGATGGGCCTGAGCCAACCTCTCGACGATCGGTGAGAGCATCGAACAGGGTCCGCACCAAGTGGCGAAAAAGTCGACGAGGACTCTTCCTTCCTTGGTTTCCTTTTCGAATTCGTCTTTGCTCTTAACGTGAATCAACATGACTGATTCCTCCTATCAATAATGAAATATTAAACGGAAGATAATGAAGATGATAGAAAGATGCACCGGGAAGTAGGAGTAGGTGGCGATCCGGAAGGCTTTCCCGTCGTAGCCCCGCTTCCCGTTATAGCCATAGAGGAAGAGGATGGCGAAGAGCCCGTAGCTGCCGATCGACATATCGTTGTAGACGTCGATGTCGCCGACGTCCCCTCCGGTGACCCAATAATTGAGGCCCCAGAAAAGGACGGTCGAGGCGACGAAGAAGGTGATGCCGACCAAATTGATGAGCGACCGCATCTGTTTGGTGTCCTGAAAGGCCGCGAATTGGGCTTCGGCCTCATCGCCCAAGGGGACGAAACTCTTTCGGGCGATGGCCTTAGCGATGGGCAACGCGTAATAGAAGCCGAGGACGGAGACGAGGCCGTAAAGCCCGTATCCGGCTCGGAAGATGCCGGGCAGCCAGACGACGTTCACGGGGACGATGGCTTCATACATCCCCACCCCGAAAGAAAGCCCGACGAAGGCGGCCGGGATGAGGGCGAAGAGCTTCCGCCACCCTTTGAGTCCGAGCAGATAGAGGGCCACGGCCGAGAAGATGAGATCGGTCAGGGGTTCGGGCCCGTAGTCTTTGCTGAACCCATAGAGGAAGACGATTTCGGCGATCTCGCAGATGGCCCAAACGAGGCCGAGCCGCGAAATGTACCTCAGGGGTTTTTTCGAGTGGCGCATCCCTTCCGCGAGCATGAAGGCGAAAAGGGGGAAGGCGATCCTCCCGACGTAGCGGAGGATGGTCCCGACGGCGTTTTGAGGGGCCGCTTCATCGGGGAAGTAGAAACACAGGAAAAGGCCGACATGATCCAAAGTCATGAACAAGATCGCAAGGATCTTGAGCCAGAATTCATCGAGTACTTGGGCTTTTTCTCTCATTGGTTTTTCAAGGCCAGCTGAATGATGCTGAGGAGGATCCCCGTGACGTTGTTGCCGATGTGGGCGACCGTCGAGGCTCCGATTCCGTATTTATCGTAGACATAACAAAGGACGAAGCCGGCGAAGATGTAATCGGGGATGTTCAGCAATTCGTTGAAGACGGCGTCCGTCCCGATGCTCGTCCACCCAAAGTGGATGAGGCCGAAGATCAAGGGGGCGATGATGTAGGCCGCGACCTTATTCCATCTTTTAAGGAGGCTGAAAAGGCCCAGGCGATAGGCGATCTCCTCCGAAATCGGCCCCAGGAAGCCGAACAGGATCAGGGAGGCCAAAGGATAGCCGACGACGATGGCGTTGATCGTATCCTGATTGGCGCTAACCGTGGCGTCGGGGTTTATGCAATAGGAAATGACGGCCCAGATATAGGAAAAGGCCAATAAGACCCCGGCGAAAAGGAACCCGTATCCGTAAGTCTTGCCTTTTTTGAAATAGACCCCGACATCCTTGAGATAAGGCCAAAGGACGGATAAAAGGGCCGCAATCGTGATGGCGTAGGCGACGAAATTGACGATGAGGGAACCGCCGGCTGATTCGGAGAACTGGGCGATTAAAATCGACAATTCGCTTTCACTGGCACCGGGATTTTGAGCAACGATCGCGATCTCGATGACGATGGAAACAAGGAGTCCGGCGATTTGAAAACCGGCGAACCCGATAAGGAAAAATACGAGGTTCCTAACCCATCCGCAATGGATGTGATTCGCGAATTGTTCCGCTTCGTTGAAATATGGTCCTTTTTCCCCGCAGTAGGGGCAGGCCGGGGAAGTCGGGTCATAGCTTTTTCCGCAGGTTTCGCAGTTGGTTTTCCTAAAGAGGTTTTTCATTTTGCCAGTGAAACTATATCACATCAACAATACCGCCGTTATTCGTACGTGCACCCGTTGCGCTCACCCGTGGGAAAAGTCATAATTACATCAATCCATGAGTAGCGCCGATATTATTAATGCCGTTGAAATAGGTCTCCTCATTGCCTTCGTCGCGGTGGTGGTGGTCCTGGTTCTTTGCTTTGTCCGCGGGCTTTTCCGCGGATGGAAATACGGGACTTACCGCCTCGCCGCCTTCATCGTTCTCGTTATCATCGCCTGCTTGACCCTTCGGCCCATCGCCTCTTGGCTTGGGAACCTCGATTTCACGAGTTTGAATTACATTATCACCTTCACCGTTCAAAACAACGAAACCACGACCACGATCTCGGCTCAATTTACAACTCTTTATTCGACTCTTCAAAGCATCATCGTTCAGGTTCTTCAGGCCTACGGGGCGAGCGGAAGCGCCGAGACCCTTTCGAATTACGCCTTGGCTATGGTCCAATCTCTCACGATCCTCGTTTTGATTCTCGTCGACGGGATCCTCCTTGGGACCCTGGGCCAACTGTTTATCCTCATCCTTTGGCACATCGCGTTCAAACACATCATCCCCAAGCAGCAGCGGAAGATCAAAAAACTCCGATGGCTTTCGGGTCTTGAGGAAGGGGTGATCGGGCTTGTCACCCTCTCGATGCTGATCATGCCTTTCTCGGCGATCGTCAATGCCATCAACAACCATTACGACCGATCGGATGACACGACCTTGACCGACGAGAAACTCGACCTTTTGACCGATGTCCTCGATACCTATCAGAATTCAATCTTCTCGACCATCTTCTTCAATTGGAGCAAAGGCGACGGAACCGATACTTTCGACACGGAATTGATCTCCTTTCTCTCAGAAGGGGACTACGGGGGCGTCAAAGGCGACGTCGTCGGGACGGTCGGTAGCCTGGTCGACATCGGAAGCGCCGTCGTCAACAGCGGCATCCTCTCGCAAACCGGAACCGACGACATCAAGTGGGGCTCGCTCATCACCAGTTCGTCCATCCCCACGCTTTTATACGCCATCTCCGATTCCTCCCTCGTCCAAAATGCCCTCCCGGTCGCGGTTGAGATCGCCCTGTCGATGGATCAGGTCAAGGCTCAGCTCGGCGAGGACGAATGCGCCTATTTGGCATCCGATTCCGTCAATTGGACGGATGAGTTGAAGAATCTTGCCAAGATTTATCGAAACATCCTCGATTCCGGCGTCCTCAGCGCGGTGGTGGATGAGGATGGCAATATCAGCTTCACCCCCGCCGACATGCTCGAGATCTTCTCAACCACCGGTAATACTTATGGCGCTATTCACGCCGCCTTGGCCAACGCCGACAACAGCAAGATCCTCGACCACATCATCTCGGGTTTTGTCTACACCTACGTCAACGCGGACGATCAGGCTTTGGATGCCCGCCCCGACACCATTCAATTCATCGACTTCCTCCCCAAGGATTCCAGCGACCCCACCAAACCCAGCAAGGAAGGGATCTCCGAAATCGCGTGGTTCTCGGAACTCGGCCGCGTCTACGATGCCCTATATAAAATAAACCTCGTCGATCCGACGATCCTTTCCACCCTCGTAGCCAGCATCCCGACGAGCACCAGCTCGGTTCATGCGGTTCGGGCCGAACAATCGAGCGGCTCCTCCGAGACGAGTACTTCGAGCGATGGCACCATCGACATCCCTTACGGGGAAATCATTTCCCTCTTCGCTGAGCATGGCGAAGAGATAAGCGAGATCCTTCTCGGACCGACCGATCAATACGGAAACCTCATTGGCCTTGACTCCTCGACCGGGGAATACAGCGGCGGATGCCTCTTTGACAGCGTATTTATCCAAAACTTCTTCCCGTCTTTGCTCCCTTTCCTGCAAGCCACCTTGAACTCGGCTTTGGAGCTCCCATCCGGAAACCAAGTCGATTTCACCTCGGCCGAAGCCGCGCTTAACAGCGACACGGCCTCCGTCCAACTCGTCAACTACAAAAAAGAATTCGCCCGCCTCCTCGGTATCGTTAATAATTTCGCCTCCAGCCCGATCGCCGTCGAGTTCATTTCCGACCTCGATTCGAAACCGGGGATTTACTACGATCCGGACGGCAATTTCGACAGTATCGATCCCGATTTGCTTTCGGCCTTGATCGGGGCCCTTGAAGAAATGGATGAATCGGTTATTCTCTCGTCGACCCTCCCGACTCTTTTCAACAACCTCATGACCGGCGACGACAGTCCTCTCGCCCAGTTCGATCTACCGATCGCCCTTGATTTCGACATTCCCGATTTGGGGAGTCAGCTCGCCTATATCCTCTCTGTCTACGAGAAGTGCCCCAATGTCTTCGCCGCGGCCCTTTCGGCGACCGGCGCCAACGCCGGGGACATCCTCCTAACGTCGATCGCTGACAACAGCGAGGAATTGGTGCGCCTCCTCGACATGTTCTGCAATTCCGAGATCCTCAACCCCGATTCGGGCGGGGATGCGAACGCCAATTTCTTCGCCTTTTTGAATTACGCCTTCCAATCGGCCGGGCTCAGCGAATTTACCCTTGACGAAAGCGATTCGCGCTTCGACGGGATTCAGCTCAGCAATTCGCTCACCGCGGACGGCGATTTCTTCCGGAATTCCTCGGGCGATCCGATCTACGACGGGGAAACGGGCCATCTCGCCGAAGTCTTCGTCCTGATTGCCAATTCGGGGATCGTCGATCAACTCTCGAGTTTGTCGGGCTCCAGCACTTCGGCGGCCATCGATATCCTTTCGGCCCTCGATATTCAGGGTCTTTTCGACGCCATCGGGGACTCGAAAATCATGTCGGCCATCGCCGGTCCAGCCCTTGATAAATACTTTGGATCCGTCCTCGATCAGGATAGCCTGGCGACCGTCGTCGCCTCCACGAGTACCGTCACCTCTTCCTCCCTTGGAACCGTCTCGATCGCCGGGGAAGCCAACCGGATGTACTCGCTCTACCTCGATTACGGAACCGACAATCAGCAATTGATCGACACCTACACGACTTTGAGCGGAGGCAGTTACATCTTCACCAACCTCGCCGCTTCGACCCAATACACCCTCGAAGAAAGCGATGTCATGGGCTCGATCAGTTTTGAGAACGTGACCGATTGGTCCTACGAAGGGACCTGCTTCTCGACCCTCCTAAACGTCGCGACAAGCGGGCTCGATCTCAGCAACGTCGACTTTCTCAACAGCGATCCGACCCAAATCGTCTCCCTCTTCAAAGCCCTCGCGAGCAGCCGCATTTTCGTCAAGGTCAACGCGGATGGGACGAGCGAGTACACCTTTCCCGAATACATCTACCGCAAATTCATCGCCAGCCTCGACACCGCGAGTTCGAGTGGGCAAGATGCTTTCAAATACTTCGTCGATGAAGGAACGGTCCTCGATGACAGCGCCGATTACCCGACCACCCTCGAGGGGAAGATCGCGATGACGAAGCAACTCCACGCCGACTTCTCGTCCGTCGATACCATGGCCGCGTGGGTCGGTGGGGGCGGCGAGGAAGGTCAATGCGACAAATTCGGGGACGTCGTCCGCGACATCTTGAAGCTTCCCGATGGGCTCAATTCCATCAGCTCGATCTCCTATGACGATATCTCGGCCGTCTCGGCTTTGCTCGATGACGTCAACAAAACCGAAAGCCTTGGGCGGGTCATCCTTTATAACGTTCTCGATAACCTGTTCTCGAGCCTTTCCGATCCGACGAACGGAATCGATTTCTCGAACGCCAACACCTCGTACATGATGAACCCCCTCAGTTTAGCTAAAGACAGCGACGGGGTCGTCAATCCGACCGAAACCGAAAGGGCGAGCGAAATATCGGAACGCTCAAAGGAAATCGCCCGTCTCGTCGCGGTCATGAAGGTCGCCTACGATCCTTCAAATGGCTTGGTCAACAGCTCGGGCCAGACCGATACCTCGTCTTTGACCCTCGGAAACATCTCGACCGAAAATCTCCTCAAGCCGTTGCTTCTCAACCTTTCCCAATCCGAGATCTTCAATACCCTTGAACCCGGGGTCGTCAAAGACACGGCCCATCTGACCGTTTTCGAAAGCGCCATCCAAAGGATCGTCACCCAAATTAAGGTCTACAGCGATTCCTCGACCGCCGACGGGAACGCCGCCCTTAACGCCCACACCGACGTCACCCTCAATTCCTTGATCCTTGCCATCTCCGAAGCCTCGGAGGATAGCGCCTCGACCGGAATCAGCTGGGGCAGCGAGGATTCCTCGGGGACCGTCGACGGGGAAATCGGGATCCTCCTCGACATCGTCGATCAGGTCAAGGATTCCGACTTCGTCGATTCGTCGGGCCAATTCACCACTGACTTCCTCGACGATATCCCCGCATATTTCAGCGGATCGTCAAGCCAGATCGCCCTGAAGAAGGCCAGCCTTTACGACATCCTTTCGTTAATCAACAAATCCAACCTCCTCTCGCGGGTTCTGGCCCCAAAAATCGCGGTTGCCTTCGACAACATCACTTCGACTTCCTCTTCGAGTGTCATCGCCCAGGACGTCAAGAATTATGCCGATCCATATTGCATGGCCACCGGGACCGATTATGCCCCATACCAAGACGAGGATTCGGCCAGCCTCCGGAGCATCGGCGTTTCCGTTTACGACAGCGGCAGCGGGGCCAGTTCAACCACCGCGGTGAGCCTTTATCTTCACAGCGACGCCTCCGGCACCTACAGCGAGCTTTCCAACCTCGTCGAGATCTTGGGCGATTTGGCTAAAATGCAGGACTTCGACATCTCGAACGTCAAGAGCTTCGATTCCTCCGCCGTTACCGACGCCCTTTCGCGGATGACTTATTCCTCGATTTTCAACAGCGTCTCGAGCGACGTGACCAAGACCGACGCCTATGGCCACACCTGCTTCCAGATCATCGTCAAGGACATCTTTAGCATCGACGTCCTCTCCGATTACATCTATAGTGCCGACAACCCCAAGGACATCTTTAATCAAGGCGTCTACAGCGCGACGAACCGCGGGGAATACCAAAACGCCTCCGAAAAAGCCTATTCGATGGTCGACGAAGTCTTCAACCTCTCGAGCTCCGTCCCCTCGGAGGTCGCCGTCGTTCACCCCTTCGATCATTCATCGACCGAAGCGGCCCTCGATAAAGTCGCCTCCGTCTTCACGAACGACGACGGCGACAACAGTTCCCTCAAGGACCTTCTCGACCTCATCGAGAGCGATGAGTATTCCGGCGTCCTTTCCTCCGGCAGTTCCTTGAGCTTCGACAGCATATCGGGCAGTCAGATCCAAACCCTTTTGAGCGCCCTCAACAAAAACGACCTCTTCTACGACTGCGTCCCCAACCTCATCGGGAAGATCGCCTCGAACTCCAACTTCCAAATCGGCGAGGATTCTGATGCCATCGACATTTCCCTATGTAACCCTTACTTCTCCTATTGGCTTGATTCCTCGACGGGCGAGGTCGGGTCCATGGATTTGGCGACCGGCCATTACCAGAATCGTTTCGACGAGGACGAAATCGAGCAGATCTCCATCATCATGGATTTCCTGCAGGCCAACCAAACGGCCCTCACGGACATGAAGATCGACAACCTCGATTCCACGATGGTCCGGACCCTTCTCCTCGATATGTACAATTCCTACGTCTTCCATCGGGCCGGGGCGAACATCTATTCGCCGACTTACGCGACCGTGGTTTCCTACGACGTCGCGACCTCGTCCTACCTTGCCCCCGACGACCTCACGGTCTTCGAGCAGATGATTTTCCGCGTCTATCACAAATCGAACCTCGACGAGAGGGCCTACAGCTCCTATTACGATTACGCGGACTACTATCGGGAATACGGCGAGACCGGATACGTCATCAAACTCCATGATCGGATCAAGAACTTCTCCTCGACCGACGGCCTTGGAAACTATACTCAGGACGGTCTCCATTCGGGCGATTGGCTGACCGAAATCGACGCTTTGACGACCGATGGGCTCGTTCACGCCGGGACTTCAGACGACCCGTATGTCGGTATCGTCTGCACCGTCAACAAGCTTCACGTTTTCTCGGGTGAGAAGATCGCCCTCGATCCGTCCAAGCTTCAGAATTTCACCCCATCCTCATTGAGCCAGTTGATGTACGCCCTCAATAACCTCGACATCGTCAACGACGCCCTTCCATACACGATCAAGAACCTCTTGACGACGACAACGGAATCCGGCAGCGGCGGCACAACGACGACCACGGGTTTCCGCCTCAACCAATTCTCCGAAGACACCGAGACCCTTTCCCTCGGCTCCGTCTCCACCTACACGACTCCCACCGAACTCAACGGCCAAACCGCCTCGATCTCCAAATTGACCATTTCGTCGACGGCCGCCCCCTCTTCCCTCATTGCCACTTACGAGGACGGGACGAGCGAGGCTTTGTCGATCGCCCCGACCGTCGCTTCTTCCGTCTACACCTATGACCTCAGCTCCATCAAGGCCGCGAGCTTCACCCTATCCGACCCCACGACCCCCTTCACCCCGCTTTCGATCTCCTACGATTCGGCGGTCTACGATCTCTCCCAGAGCGAATTCTTGGCCAAGCGGGCCGAAACCCCGTCGAGCGTCGAGATCGTCTCCTATTCCGAGCCGATCGTCGCCGGCAATTCCGCGGATGGGACCAGTATGGTCCTCACCCTCGCCCCGACCGTCACCGGATCCTCGCCCTCGACGTACACCTATGACTTGTCCGGCCTCTCATACGAGGGCTACACCTTCACGGGAACGACTTCCTTCGTGAGCCTTACCTACAATGACGTCGCGATCGCCCTCTCGGCCCGGACGAAGCGGTGGACCACTTCCTCCTACAACGATATTGACTGCCTCGCCACCCTCCTTTCGTCGCTTTACGATTCCTCGACCGGGAAATACTTTTCTTTCGACGATGCCAACGGCCTCCAAAGCTATTTCTCCTCGGGACACTCGACGAACGGGATCCTCAAGTTCTTCCTCGATTGCGATTACTACACCAAGCTCTCCTACACCTCGAGCGGGTACGATTTCCTAAGCCGCGACGTCACCATCTATAATTTCTTCTCCTACCAATACAGCGACTCCTCGAACCCGGCCCTCGCCGCTGGCGTCAAGCTCGGCTCCAACATCGGAGGGGTTAACGGAGTGGGCGATCTCAGTTACACCCTCTCCACCCACCAGAAGATCTCCGAGCTCGAGAAGATCTTCGACAGCGAATCGACAAACGGCATCGTCTCCGCCAAATGGATTCAGACCGAAAGCGATTGGATCGACGAGAACCTTGTCGATGCTGGTCTCTTCCAAAGCGCCCTCTCGAACGTCGGGGTTGTCTCTTACCCCGTGATGCTCCGGGTCCTCGGCCTCTCCGAGAACGTCGCCAAAATGGATTCGCTGATGTCCTCCCTCGTCCCCGACCCCTCGTCCCCGACCTACGTCTCGAAATTGGGTTCCCATATCCTCGCCGGTCAGCTCACGACGATGAACTACCTCCGGTGGAATTACCTTTCCGATTCCTCGAATTTCGTCTCGCCTTCCGGAGCGACGATCAGCCACGACAGCGTCTTCGGGGCGGGGGTCGCGGCCGATGAGGTTGTCCCTGATCTCTATGGCCCGAGCGAAACCACTTATTCGATGGGCACGACCTATTCATTCGTCTCCCTCTATGAGAACGGCTGCGCCGTCATGCGGGCCGAATCTTCCCTTACCGCGGCCGCCGGGGCCCTTCTCAAGGACCCTTCGACCGATCCGATGTCGGCATCGGACAAAGCCGCGGCCGCCGCCGCCGTCACCGCCCTCGATGGCTATAATGTCGGGGCCGGTCAGCTTTACCTTAACCTCGCTTACCTTTCCGATCTCTACAACGGCTTCGTCCTCCAGGGTTATTTCTACAACGATTCCATCGTCATGACCGATTTCCCGAGCCCCCTTGCCTTAGGCTATCTTGATTCCTTCTTGGGATTGCCGGCTTCCCAACCCTTCTCCTACCTCACCCTCGCGGGCCTCATCGCTTAAAAATGCCTTTCGCGCCCCTTCAAGAATCGCGGTCGGAGATCAAGATCCTTTCCTCGCGCTTCGTCGCGGTGATACTCCCCTTGGCAAAAGCCGATGATTTCCCCCTCGCTCTCGAAGAAGTCCGGCACCGCTTCCCCAAAGCCGATCATTACCCATATGCCTTTCTTACCGATAAGCGTGAGAAAAGCTCCGACGACGGGGAGCCGAGCGGATCGGCGGGGCGCCCTCTTTTGGCCCTTCTCAAGAAGAAAGATCTGACGAAGACGGCCATCATCATCGCTCGGTATTTCGGCGGAAGGAAGCTTGGGGCCTCCCGGCTTTCCCGGACCTTCCTCGCCGCGGCCGAGGGGGCCCTTACCCGAGCCCGCCTCGCCGAAATCCTCAGCCTCCACTCCTTCCGGCTTCATCTCGATTACCGCGATTACGAAGAGGTCAAAAGCCTCGCGGCGAAGAATGGGTATCTTCTCTCCGACGTCGTTTTCCGCGAGTTGGTAAATCTAACTATCGCCGGTGATGATACAATCATCTCAACCCTTTCTTCCCTTCGCCTGAAGGGAGAAAGCATCGAGGACTTCGGTTACATCGAAACCGTCAAGGAAAGGCAATCATGATCAAAGCAGAAGAGTTCGGCGAGAGGCGGCAGCGCCTTTTTGACAAGATGGAGGACGGAAGCGCCCTCATCGTTTATTCGGGCGTCCCCAAGATGTGCTCGGCCGATGAGATTTATCCTTTTGAGGTCAATCGGAATTTCTATTACCTCACCGGGATCTCCCAAGAAGACAGCGCCCTTCTCCTCATCAACGCCGAAGGGGAGCGGAAGGAATTCCTTTTCGTCTCGCCTTTCGATCCCGTCAAGGAGAAATGGTACGGCAAACGCCTCACCCCCGAAGAGGCCCAGGCCGCCTCGGGGATCCGCAACGTCCTTCAGAACAACGCTTTGAGCGCCAAACTCGATTCGGCCCTCAACGAGAATTTCCAAGAGTTCGGCGATATCCATAAGGTTTACCTCGATCTCGAGAAGGAACTGAAGATCGCCGAAGGGACCTCGACCCAAGACTACAAAGAGGCCCTCATGAAAATCTATCGCTCGATCCAAATCGAGGATTGCTATGGCCTCATCGTCCGACTCCGGATGGTCAAGTCGCCTTCCGAGGTCGCGGAACTCCGCGAAGCCATCGCCACGACGAAGCTCGGGATCGGGGCCGTCATGGCCTTGGCCCGCCCGGGGGTCAAAGAATACGAGCTCGCAAACGAGTTCCTTCGGGTCGTCAACGACGATTCAGGCTATCAGGGTCTCAGCTTCCCCACCATCATGGCGAGCGGGGTCCACGGGGCCTGCCTCCATTATCCGACCCCTCTCGATGTCGTGAAGAAGGGCGACTTGGTCCTGATGGACCTCGGTTCCCGGAATGGCTATTACTGCGCCGACATCTCCCGGACCATCCCGGCGAACGGTCGCTTTGACCCGATCCAAAAAACGGTCTACGAGATCGTCCTCGGCTGCAATAAGGCCGTTGCCGCTTTCGTCAAGCCGGGCCTCACCCTCAAGGATCTTCAGAACTTCACGATCGAATACCTTTCGAGCGAATGCCTGACCAAAGGCCTTATCGCTAAGAAGGAAGACCTCGTCAATTATTACTTCCACAGCGTCTCGCACCACATCGGCCTCGACACCCATGACCCGGGCGACCGCGAGCTTCCCCTTGAAGCGGGGAACATCATCTCCGACGAGCCCGGGCTCTATCTTAAGGACAAAGGCTTCGGGATCCGGATCGAGGACGATCTCCTCGTTACCCGCGACGGCTGCGAGGTCCTGAGCAAAGAGATCATCAAAGAAATACCCGACATCGAGCAATTCTATAAAAAGTCATGACTTATCAAGATCTTTTGGCCCTTTTGAAAGACAACGCGGATGAGGGATTCCGAGCCTTTTCCTCAAAGATTTTGGCGAGCCGCGAAACCCTTATCGGGGTTCGGACCCCCAAACTCCGGAAGATCGTTTCCGCCCTCGCCAAAAGCGACTTGGATCTCGACCTCCTCCCGGTTGGGGAGATCCTCGAGGTCGATTTCGTCCATGAGGAGGTTTTCCTCCTCCGGGAAAAGGGCGAGAAGGAACGTTATCTCTTCTTGGAGTCCTTTCTACCGAAGATCGATGGCTGGAGCCTCGTCGACAACGCTTCTTCGCGCTTTAAAATCCTCGACCTCGATTTGGCCTATGCCGCGTCGAAGAAGATGACTTTTTCGAAGAGCCAATGGGTCCGTCGCTTCGGCTACGTCCACCTTATCACCAGCGCGAAAGCCCTTTCCGCCGGCCAGATATCCGCCCTCATCAAAGAAGACGATGAATACTACGTCAACATGGCTGAGGGGTGGCTCCTCGCCGAGGGCCTGATCTACCATTTCGATTCCTTGATGGCCTTCCTAAGGAAAATGCCGATCGGGCCCATCCGCAAACTGGCCGTCAAGAAGGCTCTCGAGTCCTATCGCTTTTCATTGACGCAAAAAGAAGAACTCAAATCCCTTCGCTGAACTTATAATGGAGCCATATGAAAAAATACATCTTGGCCATCGACCAAGGCACGACTTCGACTCGCGCCATTTTGATCAACCCGAAAGGGGAGGAGGTCTATAAGGCCCAACGCCCCGTCAACTGCCTTTATCCGCAGCCCGGCTGGGTTGAGGTCTCCCCGGATCAGGTTTGGATCAGCGTCATCGACGTCATCAACGAACTCCTCGTCGTCTCTTCATCGACGATGGACGACATGGCGGCGATCGGACTCACCAATCAACGGGAAACCACGGTCGTGTGGGATCGGAAAACCGGGAAAGCCGTCAGCAACGCCATCGTTTGGCAGTCGAAGCAGACCCAAGAGATTTGCGATTCCCACGCCCGGGACGCCAACCTTATCCGCTCGAAGACCGGATTGCGGATGAACCCATATTTCAGCGCCTCCAAGGTCCGTTTCATTCTCGACCACCTTAAGGATGGCCAAAAGCGGGCGGAGAAAGGCGAATTGATGTTCGGGACCATCGATTCGTGGCTGATCTACAAAATGACGAATGGGGCCTCCCATTTCACCGATGTATCCAATGCTTCGCGGACTATGCTTTTCAATATCTTCACAATGTCGTGGGATCCCGATTTGCTGAAGCTGTGGAACATCCCCCAAGCCATGCTGCCAAAAGTCCTCGACAACACCGACGATTTCGGCGAGGCCTCCTTTTTCCCTGGGCATGTGCATATCCACGGAGTGGCCGGCGATCAGCAGGCGGCGTTGTTTGGCCAATGCTGCTACAAGGAAGGCGACAGCAAAAACACCTATGGGACCGGTTGTTTCATGCTTATGAACATCGGATCCAAGCCCTTCATTTCCAAACAAGGTCTTCTAACGACCGTCGCGTGGAGGGAAAACGGCATCACGACCTACGCTTTGGAAGGGTCGGTTTTCATCGGTGGGGCGGTGGTCCAGTGGCTCCGAGACGAGATGGGGCTCATTAAGAATTCCTCGGACTCCGAATCCTACGCCGAAAAGGTCAAGGATACGGCCGGAGTCTACGTCGTACCGGCCTTCGTCGGTCTGGGGACCCCATATTGGGACGATAAAGCCCGCGGGGCGGTCTTCGGCCTCACGAGGGGCGCGGACCGTCATCATTTCGTCAGGGCTTCCCTTCTTTCGATCGCCTATCAAAGCAAAGACGTGATCGAGGCCATGAAGAAAGAAGCCGGTCTCAACTTAAAAGCCCTCCGCGTCGATGGCGGGGCTTCCTCGAATGGCCTTCTCATGCAATTCCAAGCCGATATCCTTGAAACCGAAGTCCATCTTCCGAAATACCTTGAAACGACAGCTTTGGGGGCCGGATATCTCGCCGGACTCGGGGCCGGATTTTGGAAATCGAAAAAAGACATCGAGATGAATCACGGCATCCAAAAGAAATACAAACCCTCGATGGCTCACGACGAAGCCAAAAAGCTCTACGATGGCTGGCTGATGGCGGTGGAAGCCACCAGGGCATTTAAAGTCAAAGACTGACGGTTTTTTAAGAGTTTCTGCATTTGATCAATAATTCTTGTTTTTTTGACCTTTTTGTGGGGCGTTTTTGTGTATGGCAATACCCATTGCCTGTTGTTTACGATGAGAAGTAATCGGAAACAAGAATGAACTTTTAAATAACTTCAAAAAAACGGAATGGTCTATAATAAACGTGCGAAGATAAAGAGCAAACCCAAATTGAAAACCGCGTTCGGTTGTCGTCTCGACGGTCGAGAGCCTAGTTGGGGCAAGGAGAAAAAGGCCAGTGAAATCGAAGAGTTATATCGTGAAGTTAATGGTTTTCCTTATCGGCCTTGGCCTTGTTGCTTTCGCGATTGTCTTTTCTTCCTTTTTCGGGCGGTTGCCGGTTGCCGCCGCAACGTTCGCGTCAATATCGTTTTTGGCTTGTTTGCTTGTGTTTTCATTCATTGTGGGGCCTTTTACTCGACGTCGGCTCCTTGTGTTTTTTCTTGGATTGTTGGCTCTCGTGTTCGCCAAGGTATACTTCGCTTTTCAAACCTCGTTTTCTTACCTCGGTTCCTGCCATGAAGCTGTTGGCCAATGCACTTTGTCAAGCCGTAACCTATATTCTTGGTGGACCATCCTCGTTCTTGCCTTTGCGGGACTATCGGCTCTTTCGACCTCGATTTTCTTGCTCTTCGACGTCGAATCGTCGCCTTCTGGCCGTCGCTTTTTCCGGCTTCCATACGCGATTCGTCTTTCGCTCCTCGTTCTTTCGATGCTTGTTATTGCCGTTCTTTGCGTCTTTTCCAATCCTTTCGTGAGCTTGACGTCGGTTTTGTTTTATCCGCTTGAACTCTTGATGACCGTTTCGCTGTTTGGCGAGGAGAGAAAAGGCTTTACCTGGTTCAAATTTTTCCTGATCGCCGCCGTTGTCATCGTGTGGGTCGGTTCCTCACTCTCAAGCATTTCTTGGCTCTTTCCCCTTTCCGTGCCTGGGGTCGTTAGCCCTGAATACTACCTATCGAACCCCGAGGCTTTCCGCTTGATTGCCGCGATTTTCGTTTTGGGTCTGATTCCCGCCTCCTCTCTTTCTTTGCTTATTTTCGGTCTTGTTCGGACTTTTAAGAAAAACGAAAAAAGCTCGCATGAGCAAAAAAGCGAATAACGCCTTTTCGACATAACGGTGTTTTTCTAAAAGAAGCGGTGGCTCTTCTTCTCGTTTTTCGTTTACCTCCATCGGCTTTCCTTGAATATTCTTTTGTAAAACAAAATAATATTAAGCGTGGAGTATCGTCAGCTTTACGATAACGCGGTTATCATCGCCCCTCGCGAGGAGTGGGATTTTTTCTTCGCTTACCGAAAGGAATATCCCAATTCATCGTTTTCTCTTTTTTCCGAGGAAGATCTCGAGGAGCTCTTTTCTTTCCGCCATGACGATCGGGCCCTCGTCCGTCTTCTCCGCGAAGGCTACTCATACGAAAAAGCTTCCGATATCCTCTCCGCGGTCAAGTACCTTCGCCTTTCCGACGATCCCGATCAGAAACTTCACGAGCTGTGTCGGATCCGCGACGATTTGCTGAACGACGGATTGCTTTTTTCCTCCGAATATCCGGAACGGACCTTCAAAGGCCGCAGCATCGTCGTCCATGGCTATCACGACGGAACGCGGATCTCGCTCGTTCTCCGCGACCTTCCGAACATCACCCTCTCCTACGACGACGGTTTCTTCGATTCGGCTTCAAGACTCCCGACTCTTTATCGATGCCCCGACATCTACGCCGAACTCCATTTCGTCTTCAACCGCATCGCCGCCCTCATCGACCAAGGGACCGATCCCGACGATATCTTCATCGCCGGCGCCCACGAGTCCTACGATTATCTTCTGCCTTTATTTGCCCGGGCCTACGGTTTCGCCATCGAAGAACGGCCCACGAAGTGCCTCGCGGATCTTCCTCTTGGCCGTTTTTTTATCGAAGAGAGCAAGACGTTAGTCCCCGAATTGGCTTACGAGAAAACGGAAAAAGCCTTTCCGGGCGATCTCAACCTCGAGGAACTAGCCCTGATATCATCGCATTTTGCGGTTGAGGGGTATTCTAAAGAAAAGCAAGCCGAACTCTATCGCGACATCCTAAAAAAGACCCGCGAAAGAAAGCCTCGTTTAACGAATGCCGTCCACCTTCTCGACGGTTACTATGCCCCGGTGGGGGGCCGCGTTTTCTTTCTGTCCTTCGCTTTGGGGAACGCCCCTCATAATCATCGTGACGACGATTACCTTACCGACGAAGAGAAAAGAAAGCTCTCCCTTCCGACGAGCCTCGATCTCTTCCGCGAGGACAAAGCCGACCTCATCGCTTTAGTGAAAAGCGGGGCGATCGAAACCTTGACCTTCGCCGAAAAATCTCTGGGCAAGGAGTACTTCGATTCCCCGATTATCCTCGATCTTCCGTTGGAATCGTCCTCCGACCTCAGCCTTTCTTACGAGTATTCGAAGCCCCTTGCCAAACTTTGGTGTTCTTCCCTTCTCGATTCTTACGTCAATTATCTGAAGGCCGACCATCGGGTCGGATTCCTCGTCGATGCCCTACGCCCCGATTATCGGACTTACGATTTCCGTTATCGGCCCTTCTCGGCCTTTCCCGCCTCCTCCCCACGGCATTATTCATACAGCTCGGTCAACCTTTTCTACGAATGCCAATTCCATTATTACTGCCAACATGTCCTCAACCTTAAAGAAGAGGGAACCATCTTCATGGCCAAGGTCGGGACTCTCTATCATCAGGTTTTGGAAAGAATGTACGGCCCGTCTTTCGACTTCGACCGGGAGTGGAGTTTGGCCTACGCCGACATCGAATCGGATCCTCGGAACGGGCCGTTCAGCCCCAAGGAACGGGTCCTATTGATCCGTCTCAAGGACGAACTCTCCCTCACCGTGTCCTTCATCAAGGCCCACGAAAGCCGGATGACCGATCCCATTTTCGACGAGGAATATGCCTTCTCCTATCTCCTCAATGACTTTTCCACCCTCGTCGGGAGCATCGACAAAGCCGTCCGAACGGGTCCTGAAGGAAAATACCTCAGTATTATCGACTACAAAACCAGTTCGACCGATTTCGACGAATCGCTCAACGAGTTCGGCCTTTCGATGCAGCTTCCTATCTACGCTTACGTCGCTCTTCACGACCCCCATTTCGAAGGGGCGGAACTGATCGGTCTCTACATCGATCACATCTTGGCGAAGAAACTCATCAAGGTCGCGGGGGCCGATTTCGACAAGTTCCATTACGATCAATTGATGCTCAAGGGCCTATATATCAACGAAGTCGATAAGCTCAGCACCTTTGAACCGGACTATCACGATTCCGCGTTCATTCGGGGATTGAAATACACCGAAGGCAAGGGTTTCAGCCCCAAAAACCGGGCCGCGAAAAGCGCAGATGAACTTCGGGCTTTGTCCGATTTGGCCGAAGCGAAAGTCAAAGAGGCCGACGGCCTAGTTCGGTCCTATGATTTCGCGATTAACCCAAAACGATATGGAGCAAAGGTGAACTCCTGCCAGTATTGCCCGTTTGGGGATGTGTGCTTCGTTCGGGACGAAGCCCGAATCACTTTGAGGAAGAGCAAACCCGAAGAGAAAGCCGGAGAAGGGGAGGACGAAGCCGATGAGTAATAGAAACTGGACGCCTTCTCAATTCCTCGCCCTTTCGTCCAAGAAAGGCAATTATCTCGTTTCGGCCGGGGCGGGTTCGGGCAAAACCTCGGTTTTGACCCAGAGAGTCTTCGAGCTTATCAAGAACCACGAAGCGGGAGTCGATGAACTATTGGTTTTGACCTTCACTTCCAAGGCCGCCCAAGAGATGAAGGAACGGGTCCGTCTTTTGATAAAAGAAGATCCCGAGACGGCTCCTCTGGCCCCTCTCGTGGAGAACGCCTCCATCATGACCTTCGACGCCTTCGCTTTCGATCTCGTCAAAAAATACCATTACGAACTCGGTCTTCCGCGGGACATCTCAATCGTCGACGAAAGCATATTCGAAGTGGAGAGGAAACGTCTTCTTGAAGGGATATTAGATGGTTTATACTCTGATTCTTTGGCGGGGCGGGACGCGGATTTTTCCGATTTCATTTATCATTACGCGATCAAAGGCGATTCGGAGATCCGGGATTTTATCCTTGAAATCGATTCTTTGGGCGATCTAAAAAAAGACAAGGATGAGTATTTCTCATCTTTTTTGGAAACTCATTTCAGCGAGGCTTTCGTCCTCTCGGCGATCAAAGAATTCGAGTCATCGATCCGAGAACAGCTAAACGATGTCCTCGAGAAAGCCAAACAGTATTCGACCGTGGAGCAATCCGACCTCGAGACCAGTTTCGTGGCCTCTCTTCTTTCTTCTTCCGATTACGACGGCCTCTATCGGGGTTTGGCCGCCGCCATCTACCCCCGAAAGATCTCTCGGCTCGGAGACGAAAGCGACAAAGCTCTTCACCGGGCGCTGAAGAAGATCTTCGATGGCGTCAAGAAAACTTTGGTGGTGGGGGACTCGTCCTCAATTAGGGAGCGTTATTTCGCCACGAAGAAGTACGTTTTGACTCTTCTTCGGATCGTCGAATCCTTGAATGGCAAGATGAACGAATTCAAAGATCGGTACGCCAGTTATGACTTCTCCGACATCGCCCGTTTGGCCCGGAAGGCCGCTTTGATCCCCGCCGTCAACGCCTCGCTTAAGAAGCGGTACCGTTTCATTATGGTCGATGAATATCAGGATACGAGCGATCTTCAGGAGAGCTTCATCGAATCGATCGCCCAGAACAATCTCTTCGCGGTGGGTGACATCAAACAATCCATCTACCGCTTCCGCAACGCCGATCCCTCTTTGTTCCGCGACCGGTATGAGAAATACCAAAAGGGAGAAGGCGGAAGCCTCATCACTTTGGCGGAGAACTTCCGCTCCCGTTCCTCCGTCCTCGACGACATCAACCTCATTTTCGGGGCTTTGATGTCGAAACGGGTCGGGGGAGTCGATTACCAAAATGGCCAAGCGTTGATTTTTGGCAACCACGCCTACGATTCAACCGAGCCTATGGGCGACTATCGCCTTGAGATCAATGAATACCAACCGGAAGAAGGTCTTGATCAAGGCGATCAAGAAGCTCGTCTCATCGCTCAAGATATCGAAAAAAAGGTCGCTTCCGGTTATCCGGTTTATGACTTGAAGAACAAGATCGTTCGGCCTTCAAAATATGGGGACTTCTCGATCCTCATCGACCGAAGGAAGGACTTCCGGCTTTATAAGAAAGCCTTTACCGATCTCAAGATTCCTTTGGAAGTCTCCGATCTCGGGACCTCCTCGGAACTCGATGCCGTGATGGTGGTCAGAAACCTTGTCCGCCTCGCTTATCTCCTCGCGACCAACCCCGCCGACCCGGCCCTTCCTCATCTTTACGCCTCCATCATGCGAAGTTTTCTCTTCGGCATTTTCGACGAAGAGATATATCGGGCTCTTCATGACGGTTCGTATCGTGAGTCCCCGCTTTTCTCCGCGCTGCGGAAAGCCGGGTCCCGCCTTATTTCCGGTAACCTTGAGGACGATCTTCTCTGGCTGTATTCCAAATTCGACATTTTCGAGAAATTACCTCGTCTAGGCGACGTTAAGGCGAATTACGAACGGTTGGAATCCCTCCTTTCGTTAGCCCGGAGCATGGCCCGTTTCGATTGGGGTCTCGCCGATCTCGTCTCCTATTTCGCCGATCTCGACCGTTATGAGATCAACCTCGGCATCGAAGTCAGCGAAAAGGAACCCTCCTCCGTCCAACTCATGACGATCCATGGTTCGAAAGGTCTCGAATTCCCAGTCGTTTATTACCCCGGTTTGACCTCGAAGTTCAACCTTCGAGATGCATCCTCCCCTTTCTTGGCGTCCAAAAAATACGGAATCGTCCTTCCTCTGGCGGACAACCTCGAATCCCGGAACGTTTTTCATTTCCTTTCCCGGGGTTACGAAATCGAAGAAGACGTTTCAGAACGCCTCCGTCTTTTCTACGTTGCCTTGACGAGAGCCAAAGAGAAGATGATCCTCGTCCGCCCCATAAGCGAGAAAGATCCCCCGATCGCGCTTCCGCTTTGCCGCTCATTCAACGATTTCCTGTCGTATGCGAAACTCCCCCCTCAGCACATCAAGAGGGTCGAGCTCTCTTCGCCGGCCCTCGATAAACCGGAAGAACAAGAGAATTCGTCTTTCTCTCTTGAATTCAAGTCCGTTTCGGTTCTTCCAACAATCACCGAAAAAGCGCGGGCCAGCAAAACCCTTTCTTCTTCTTCGGAGGAAGAGTCCCTCCGCTATGGCGAGAGGCTCCATCGTCTTCTCGAACTCACGGATTTTGGGACGAAAGACGTTTCGTGGATCAAAGACGAAGGCGACCGCGCCCTCATCGCCAAGGCGGTGGCCCTTCCGTTGTTTTCCGACGCCGCCGGGGCCATCGTCCACCATGAATACGCCTTCTTCGACGATAAAGCGAACATCCATGGAGTCATCGACCTCCTCCTCGTTTACCCGGATCACATCGACATCGTCGATTTTAAAGCCAAGTCCATCGACGATCCCTCTTACGAGGAGCAACTCCGCTCTTATTCCTCCTACATCCGGTCGGTCGATCCTCGCCCCGTTCAGACCTATCTTCTCTCGATTATGGAATCCCGTCTCAAGGGTGTAAAATAAACCCATGACCACGCTTGAAGAACAGAAAAAATCCTACTTCCAGATGCTGGACGCCATCAAGACCCCCAGCACCGTCGACAAGGAGTTCATCTACGCGACTTTCCTGTACGCCCTCGAAGGGGCCAAATCCCTCAAGGACCAGTCCGCGGTCGTCGGTTCCTTCTCCGTCAACGCCCTTCAATTGACCCTCTATCTTGTCAACGAGCACGTCTTCTATCTCTTCACCCACCCCGAAAAAAAGCAGGAAGAGGTCGTGAAGGATGAGGAGTACGAGGATTTCCTCGCCTCCGTTTCTCTCGATAAATACTACACGAATGAGCATCTGGCCTATCATATGGGTAGTTACGCTTCCCGCTTCAACCCCTCGATCTCGACGATCGATCTTTATCTCAACTTCGTCCTCGGGATGCTGTCCCGTTATCAAAAGAACGACCCGAAGGAAACCCTCATCGTCGACATCATGAACAAAGGCTTTCAGATGGGCAAATGCGTCTCCTCGCTCCTTGAGAATGGCTTCGAGACCGAGGCCTTCTCGACCTGGCGGACCCTCCATGAGAACGAATGCATCCTCCAGGTGATCGTCAAATACGGTCAACCCGTCATCGAATCCTACCTCAAACACATGCGCTTCAGCCTCGCTTTCCGGGCCGGACTTTCGAGCAAGGAAGAGACCGACAAGACCTTCGTAGAGATCAAGGAAGGGATGCACGCGGTCGACCTCAAGAGCAAGGACATGAAACGCTATATCGAGTACGGTTGGCTCCTCGGGGTCCCCAACGTCATGCAGATCGAGGGCTTCAAGTTCAACTTCCGCGACGGGGTCGAACGAGTCGCCGGACTCACCAATTACAGTCGGGTCTACGAGATGTCGAGCGAGATCGCCCATTCCTCGCCATTGCTGATCTATTCGCGGAAGAATTATTTCTATCTTATCACCATCCTCAACCTCTACGAGTCGTTTTTCCGCCTCGAGAAGATCTTCTCCTCCCTTTACATGTCGACGGTCGAGAAGAGCGAGCAGGAACGATACGTGAAGATGCGTTCGCTCTACCATGGGGAACTCATCGCCATCTACGAATACGAGAAGAAGCAATTCGCCGCCTTGACGGCCTCGGGCAAGAAGGACGACGTTCCGCTTCCGCTTGAGGATTCCGGCTCTTCGGAGGAATGACCATCCTTTTTCGAGCGGCCCGGCCGGGGCCGTTTTCTTTTTTTGTCCGCGGAGGCTTGTTTTGTTTCCTCTCTTCAGTCTAAACTTCAAGTAATGGATGCCTTGGCTCAGCCCCGGGAGGACCTGCCATGATCACGATTTACAAAGAAGAATCGAAACGGCTCGTCAATGAAGAACACGCCTCTTTCCCCGACGGCCCCCTCCCCAAAGGGTCGTGGATCGACGTGGTGGAGCCCAACGCCGACATCATCGAGAAGCTGAGTCGGGCCACCTCGATCCCCCTTGAGATGCTCTTGACCGCCCTTGACGAAGAGGAGAGCGCCCGGGTCGACGGTTACGAAGGGAGTTCCCTCATCGTCCTCGATGCCCCCTACATCGAGAATCCCGAGAAGGGCCTCTATTCGACCTCGCCCTTCATCATCGCCTACAACCGCGATTACTTCGTGACCCTCTCTCGGCACAAGAACGAGCTGAAGAACGAGCTTTTCAAAAAGGCCAAGAAGGTCGAACCCCGCAAACACGTCCGCCTGGCCCTCAGCTTTGTCTACCGCCTCGCCACCCTCTTCATCTCCTATCTCAAAAAGATCGACCAGAACACCAAGACGGTCGAGAAGAAGCTCCATTCCTCGATGAAGAACCGCGAGCTTTTCGAACTGATGGACATCAACAAGGTCCTGGTCTATTTCTCGACCGCCCTTAACGCCGACAAAGGGGTCCTCTCGAAGCTCCTCCGCCTCGGGGCCTACAAAAAATTCGAGACCGACAGCGATCTGATGGAGGATGCCGCGGTCGAATTGGATCAAGCGATCGAGATGTGCGCCATTTACCGGGATATCTTGGCCGGGATGATGGATGCCTTCGCTTCCATCATCTCTAACAACCTCAACATCGTCATGAAAACCTTTGCCATCATCACGATCGTCATCTCGATCCCGACCCTGATCGCCTCTTTCTTCGGGATGAACTTCTCGGAGATCCCCCTTTATGATCATCAATACGGCTTTTGGATCGTGATCGGGGCCTCAATCGCCCTCGCCCTCATCGGGACGGTGATCTTGATCTACGCCGGGCAGAACCGAAGGATCAAGCCTCGGAATAAATGAGTTTCGGCCATTGGAAAAGCCTGCCCTTGGATCACATCCATAATGGCAGGCTTTTTCAGCAGGTGATAAGGCGAACGTTTATACGTCCGCGTAGCAGGAGCCGCCGATGAATTCCCTCATCAGGGAGTTCGACGGGACCCACTGGTCGTCCATGTCGATGAAGAACTTCAGCATCCGCATGAGGCGTTCGGCGGTCGGGTAGGCCGGGGAATCCTTTTCGATGGCTTGAAGAAGGGGGAGGGTGTATTTCTTGAGGACTGGGAGCTCATAGGAGAGCATTGAGTTATAAACGTAGTCGCTTCCTTCTTGGGTCCCGTAGATCCACGTGAATTCCCCGCGGCGGACGCTCGGCCACATCCCAATCGTCTCTTCGGCCGAGGCGTTGCGGTCCCGTTTGTCCCGGACGATTCGGCGGATGAGCCGGAGGTCGGTCAAGGAAATTGGGTTGTGGTCGTCGAGGTTGATTTGGGCTTGGGGGGCGATGAAGATCTTGAACTTGGCGGATTTGGGGATGTCCAAGGTCAGTTTGTCGTTAAGAGCGTGGATGCCTTCGATGATGATCGGCTCGGTCGGTCCGACTTTAAGTCGACGCCCGACGACGCGTTTCCCGGCCGCGAAATCGAACTTCGGGAGGTCGACGGTTTCACCATTGATGAGGTCGAGCATGTTCTTGTTGAAAAGCTCGATGTCGAGGGCGTTGATCGATTCGAGATCCGGCTTCCCTTCGGCGTCGAGGGGGACTTTGTTCTTCGGCATGTAATAATCGTCGATCGAAATGCGGATCGGCTTGATCCCGCGGCTCAGGAGCTCGATCCGGAGGCGGTTGGCGAAGGTCGTCTTCCCCGAGCTTGAGGGACCGGCGATGCAGACGAGGCGGATGTTGTCGATGTCGTCTTGGATCATTTGGCCGAGTTCGCACAGCATGCGGTTGTGGCGAGCCTCGCAGAGATTGATAAACTCGATCGAGCCGTTCTGCTTGATCTGCTCGTTGATCCCGGCCACGGTGTCGCTTCCGACGATCTTGGCCCAGTCATGGCTTTCCTTGAGGGTCCGCCCGAAAGTGGGGGCGTCCTCGAATTCGGGGATTTTGCCGCCTTCTTCGGCCCGGGGGTATTGAAGAAGGAAGCCCGGGCTGTAGAGCCGGAGTTTGAAATCCTTCACGTAGCCCGTTGAGGGGACCATGTGGGCATACATATAGTTGACGTAGCCGTCGCAATCGTAAAGATGGACCGTTTTCTCAGGCCGGTATTGGAGAATCGCGAGTTTGTCGGCGTAACCCTTCTCCTGATAGATCTTCGCGGCTTCGACGTTGGTGACGATGAAGCGGTGAAGGGGGTAGTTGGCCTTGACGATCGCCTCGATCTCGTGGTTGACCTTGAGGAGCATCGCCGTGTCGGCGTGGAAAGCCGGGCTGAGGAGATGGATCGAGATGCAGCGCGAGACGTTGTAGGCATAGCGGATCTTGAGCCCGGGATAGGCCCGGTTGAAAGCCATGGCGACGACATAGCGAAGCGAAGCCTCGTAGGTTTTGATGGCGTCGGGGTCCTTGACCGTCAAAAACTCGACTTCGGCGTCGTAATAGATCTCATAGGTGAGCTCCCGGACCCGGTTGTTGACTTTGGCGCAGATGAAGTTGAATTGGGGATCGCCGTCCTTGATGAGTTCGGATAAGGCGACTTTTTTCTCAAAAGTCTCCGTTTTTCCATTGTACGTTATTGTGAATGACATATTGGGGGGCTCCTTGGCCCGGCTGACTATCTTATTATGTAAGGGCTTTCATTTCAAGGAGAGAATTTTTAAACCCCGCGGATGCGAAACTCTTTGCTCTCCGACGAAGACAAGTAATAGAATAATCGCGTTAACCATGGAAAAGCTTCTCATCGTCGTCGACTTCCAGAATGACTTCGTCGTTGGACCTTTGGGTTTTGAGAAGGCTCCTTCTTTGGAGCCGGCCATCGTCCATCTGATCGAGTCCTTTGAAAAAGGCGGGGATGAAGTGGTGTTCACGAAAGACCTCCACTATGAGGATTACCTCCACACCGAAGAAGGAAGGAACCTCCCCGTTCCCCATTGCATCAAAGGGACCGCGGGGGCCGAATTCTTCGGAAGCGTCAAGACGCTCAGCGAAGGCCACAAGGTCTTCGAGAAGAACACTTTTGGATCAAGCGCTCTTTTCGAATACCTTTGCGGGAGACGGTATCGGACCATCGCCCTTTGCGGGGTCGATGGAAGCATATGCGTCTTTGCTAACGCCGTCGTTGCCAAATCCGCCGACCCCGAAGCCCACATCGAGGTCCTCGCCGACGCGACGGGGAGCGGTGACGAAGAGGCGCTCGGCCGAGCTTATGCGGCGATGCGGAGGCTTCACATCGAGGTTATCATGGGACCCAGCAAGGTCGGAGGAATCTTCTAATCATGGCGAAAGCAATGGTCTATCTGCAGTCGGGGGGACCGACCGCGGTCATTAACTGCTCATTATATGGAGCCATCCAAGAAGCGAAAAAACATCCGGAGATCGGCGGGATCTACGGTTCGTTGAACGGGATTGAAGGTCTCATCAACGACGACCTCATCGATTTGAGGGCCGAAGACGACGACACTATCGAACTCATCAAGCAAACCCCGGGGGCCATTCTCGGAACGACCCGCTTCAAAATGCCGGCCGACCTCGGGGCCGACCTCTATCGGAAGGTCTGTGATACCGTCAAAGCCCACGATATCGGCTTCATCTTCGTCAACGGCGGGAACGACTCAATGGATACCTGCGACAAGCTCTCGAAGCTCTTTGCCCAGCGCGGTCTCCCGACGAAAGTCATCGGGATCCCGAAGACCGTCGACAACGACCTTGCCATCACCGATCACTGCATCGGGTACGGCTCGGCCGCCAAATACGTCATCAACACCGTGAAGGCCATTTGCGTCGACGCGGCCTGCTACAAAAAGGGCAAAGTCTTCATCGTCGAGATCATGGGCCGCAACGCCGGCTGGCTGACCGCTTCGGTCGATCTCTTGCCGATCGGCTGCCGCCCCGATCTCATCTATCTGCCCGAAAACGTCTTCGTCATGGATAATTTTCTCCGCGACCTCAACTCGATCTATCAGGTCAAGGGTCACGTCATCATCGCCATCAGCGAGGGGATCGTCTTCGAACGCGACACCTCGACCGCCCGCGTCGATGCCTTCGGCCACATCCAGCTCGGCGGAGCCGCCGATGCCCTTTCGGCGGTGGTGGAGCGCCGCCTCGGCCTCCCGACCCGGAGCGTCGAGCTTTCCCTCCCTCAAAGGGCCGATCCGATCCTGGTTTCCAAAGTCGACCAAGAAGAGGCCTTCGCCTGCTCCCAAAAGGCCGTTCAGTCAGCCCTTTCCGGAGAAACGGCCAAGATGGTCATCATCAAACGCCTGTCCGATAAACCCTATAAAGTCGAATACGCTTTGGAAGACGTTTCCAAAATTGCCAACGCCGAGAAGGAAGTCCCCTCGTCGATGATGAGGGGGATCACCCGTCTCGACGACAGTTTCCGCGAGTATCTCCGTCCCCTCATCGATGGGGAAGTCCATCCGCGTTTCAAGGACGGGGTCTTCGAATCCGCGGTCCTTAAAAAAGCGAAAGTCGAATAGACTGACGAACGCCTGAGCCCGATCGACCGTAAGCCGGTCGGGTTTTTCATGCGGGCAAATCGCTATATCAGTAAAAGCGAACCGATATCATTTTCACTCTTCCACGGGCGTGATAAACTAGTTGCGCAAAGGACTAAAAAACTATGGATAAGCAATACGATCCCCTTTTTACCCCATGGAAGATCAAGAATGTCGAAATCAAGAACCGCATCGTCATGACCTCGATGGGAGGCACTTCGATCTTCGGATGGATGGAGCCGGCCCACTTCGATAAAGAGGCGGCAAACTTCCTCCTTGAGCGGGCGAAGAACAACGTCGGTTTGGTCCTTCCTGGGATCGCCCCGATTCTCAACCCAATGCTCGGAGGGTGGCTCTATCAGAATAAACACATGTACAAGCAATTGAAGGAGTACATGGTTGAATTTCACAAAACGGGCGCCAAAATGTTCGTCCAGTTGACGGCCGGGTTCGGGCGCGCTTTCGCCATCAACGCCTCAATGGAAAAACTCGCCCAGAACAAAGTCCTCGGCTTCTTGGCCAAGCCGATCCTCAACGTCGATCGGATCACGGCCTCGGCTTCCCCCAATCCCAACCGCTGGTCCGATAAGGCCCCTTCGAGGGCCCTCACAGTCAAAGAGATCGAGAAGATGATCGCGGCTTTCGCCAAAACCGCCAAACTCTGCCAAGACGCCGGGGTCGACGGCGTTGAGATCCACGCCGTCCACGAAGGCTATCTCCTCGATCAATTCACCCTCAAGTACTGCAATCAACGGACCGACGAATACGGCGGTTCCTTCGAGAATCGTTACCGTTTCCCCGTCGCGATCGTCAAAGCCATCAAAAAAGCCTGCGGAGACGATTTCCCGGTCTCCCTCCGCTATTCCGTCGTCTCGAAGACGAAGGGGATGCGGGAAGGAGCCCTTCCGGGCGAGGATTACGTCGAAGTCGGCCGCGATATGGCCGAATCCGAAAAAGCCGCCAAATACCTTCAGGATGCCGGTTACGACATGCTGAACTGCGACAACGGAACCTACGACGCCTGGTATTGGAGCCATCCGCCCCTCTACATGCCGAATAACTGCAATCTCGAAGATGCTGAGCACATCAAGCAGTTCGTTTCCATTCCCGTGGTCGCCGCCGGGCGCATGACCCTTGACGTCGCCGCCAAGGCCATCGCCGAAGGCAAACTCGACGGGATGGGCGTGGCCCGTCAATTCCTCGCCGACCCGGCATGGGTCACGAAGATCATCGAAGGCCATCCGGAGGAGATCCGCCCCTGCATCTGCTGCCACAACGGATGCTTCAACATGGCCCATTACGAAGGCGTCGCGAACGATCAGGACCTCACGGATGCCATTCACATGGCTCGCTGCGCCATTAACGCCGAAACCATGCAGACCAACGTCCACTATATCAAGCCGACCAAAAAGCCGAAGAACGTCGCCGTTATCGGCGGTGGGATCGGCGGCTTGGAAGCCGCCCGGGTCCTCGCCCTTCGCGGACATAAGGTCACGATATACGAGAAGTCCGGCGTCCTCGGAGGCGTCTTCAACGCCGCCTCGACCCCCGATTTCAAGAAGGAAGATCGCGAACTCTTGGCTTGGTACAGGCTCGAAGTGAGCAAGCTCCCGATCGAAATCCGCCTTAATTCCGAAATCACCGATCTCTCTTCATTGCCGGCCGATGAGGTGGTGGTGGCGACCGGCTCGAAGCCTCGCCGCTTCAAACTCCCCGGGATCGAACGGACCGTCGAAGCCTGCGAATATCTCGAAGGCAAACCGGTCGGGGACACCGTCGTCGTCGTGGGCGGAGGCCTCACTGGCTGTGAAATCGCCTATGAGCTCTTTCTCAAGGGCAAGAAGCCAATCATCGTCGAAATGAAGAACGACCTCATCGCCCAAAAGGGCGTCTGCATGGCCAATTCAACCTATCTCCGCGAGTTCTTCCTCCTTCATAAAGTCCCGACCTATCTCGAGACCAAGGTCAAGGAAATCACCTCCGAAGGGATTATCGCCGTCGGAAAAGACGGGAAGGAATTCGCCCTCACGGCCGATTCCGTCATCATGTCGGTCGGCTATATCCCCACTCCGCTTGCGGCCGAATCGAAGCACGTCCACCTCGTCGGGGACTGCAACGGGATCGGAAACCTCCGGACCGTCATTTGGCGGGCCTACGAAGTCGCCATGGCGATCTGATCGTCATCGAGAAAACAAAAAGGGCAGGTTTCGGCCTGCCCTTTTCCGATCCTCGGTTCAAGCGTCGATGTAAAGGATCGCGTAGCTGGTCGATCCCCGCGAAATCGTCTGAAGAAGGCTGACGTTTACGCTGTCACCGGTCACGGTCTTGAGGTTGGCGACGGCGGGCCTGAGGGCTTCCTCGATGACGTAGCTCGTGGAACCAGTGCAATCAACGACTGCGCTCCAGCCGACCGAACTCGGATAGTATCCGGATTTGACGCCTTGATAGAAATAGAGGAGAAGGCTGTTCAAAGCCGCGCCCGAAGCATAGACGAAGGGGTAGACGGGTCCGTTGTCGTAGGAAAACGACATGGCGTTGAAGACATCAAATTCGGTGGTGGCGACGGTCACTCCCGAAGGAAGATAGGTCGCGTCGGTGTATTGGGACATCCCCTCATGATTGGTCTTTGAAACGAAGAAATAACTCCAACCGAGCGGATAGCCATCCGCATACCCCAACTGCGACCAACTGGCGTCGATGACATAATAACGGCCCTTCATCTCCGCGTAATTGTAGGCGTGGGTATTCCACGATCCGTTGGAGACGCTATAAACGGACTTCGAATAGTCAAAGCTGATGGGAAAACCCGAGGCGTTGTAACAGGTGAGTCCTTCCATGGTCGCCAAGACCGTGAAGAGTTTCGTCCAGCCTTCGCAGACGGCGTAGCCGCGGAGGGCCCCATCGAGGAAGAACCCATCGTCGGTCGCGGCGAGGGCGTTCGGGGCGCTTGATTTCGAGTAATAACCAACATAGCGATCGCCCACGAAGTCATAGCAGAGGTGGGCTCCGCAATAGGAATAGATGGCCGCGTATTTGGCGACGTCATTCATCGAATCGTTGACGATTCTCCGGAGGATGGCTTGGCATTGCTGCAAAGCGGATGCGGCCGGGGTTCCTTCAAGAGGGAGCGGGCAATAGCCGAATTCGAGGGCGTACATAAGCTGCTGGGTCGAGACGACATCGGCTGTTTTGGCTCGCTCAGTATACGGAAAAGCCGAGAAATCGTCGGCCCGTTTGTTGGCCTCATCGATCAAAAGACCGGGCAGAAGCGATTCCATGTGGCTGTAGAATTCATTCGTATAATGTTTCGTTCCTTCTCGGTAATAGGTGAAGGACACGGTGATGGTCGAACCGTTTGAGGAAGCCAATTTCGGGTCGACCACGCAGGGAAGGAGTTTGCTCGCCCAATAGGCCTTCTTCATTTCGTCGGACACCGAAGAAAACGAGTAATTCAGCGTCGCGTCGATGCTGGGAAGATGATAGAACGCCGCATAATCGAGCCGCTGGGACAAGGCAAAAGAAGAAGTGACCGCGGAACTCGGTTCGTCGATCCGATTGACGTAGGTTTTGCTCGCCGGGTCGACGAAAGCGTTGTCTTCGCTCTCCGTTGAAGAGACCGACGAAATCGATGATGTCGAATCGTGGGCCGAGGATGTGGAACTGTTCGCTGAAGGCAAACTCGAAGGGCTGACGCCGCAAGAGGCCAAGGCCAAGGCGAGAAGAACAATCGATAAGGTTTTGTTTTTCATGGTTTTCACATCCCCAAGAGAATGTCTTGATAGGTAATCCAGTTGTAGTTGGCTTTGTAGGCCGACAATGAAGCTTTCGGAACGTAGATCCGCACATCCTCGCTCGAGTCTTTAAGGAGTTGGCCCTTCCCTCCGGTCGGAGGGGCGATCTTGGTCGGATTGTCGTTGTAGATATCGATCCGTTTGATGAGGGGAAGACCGGCGAAGGCTTCGGAATCGAGGAGACGGATATTCCCCCCGATCTTGATCTGCTTCAGCTTTGCGCACCCTTCAAGCGCGTAGTTTCCGACCTCAACCACGGTTTTCCCTTCGTGGGAGGTCGGAAGGACAAAGTACTCGCTTTCTTTATAGGCAGCGTCGACCCCGATTATCGAAAGCCCTCCGATCGTGGTTTTGTAGTTGAAGGCTGCTTCGTAGGTGTTGTCGGCTTCGCCATGATATCCGACATCGGGGTCCATCCCCGAAGGATCGGGGATCGCCGTTTCGGTCGGAGTCGATATGCCCAGCCGGTTTTTGAGTTCGTCGACCAGTTTGACCGAATGCATGGTTTTGCCGGAGTCGTTGAGGTGAAAATTGGTGTCGTAGAAATACCCCGAATCATAGACGTTGTCGGCTATGTGACTGAGAAGGCAGTCTCCTAAGGAAGCGGTTATCAGGCCCTCGAAAGCCGCCGCGTTGCCTTCACTTGACTGGTACGCCAAGGAATTGACGGGGCTGAAGGAATAGTAGAAAGAGGCTCTCTTGGACTCGGCCCGTTTCTTCACGCTGGCGATGTACGAAACGAATGTCGATGAGACCAGGTTCAGTGGATAGGCGATCGGGAGCGAAGGGTCGTAGCCCACGACCATTTCGTTATAGGGCGTCGCGACTCCGATGTCGCCGTATTCGTTGAACGATTTCCGGTTGTAGGGGTCGGCGCTTGTGTAGGTCGTTCCGCTTAAATTAGCCGTTAATCGACCCCAGTTGAAGCCGAAGCTGGCCGCGAAGAGGCTTTCCTGATCCGCCTCGGGGAGTTCGAGGGTCATTTGTTTGGCGGTTTCGCTCGCCTCAAGGAACGGCTCCTTGGCCAACTCGGTCGAGTAGAGATCGGCGATCGGCTCGGGGGCATAGACCAAAATGTCGCCTTCTGAAAGATGGTTGAGGGCGATTTCAAGGGTGACCTTGCTTTTAAGGGCCACGTAAAGGCCGAGATTGACGGCTTCATAATCGGGGAGTTCTTTTTCGATAATGTCGCTTCGAAGCCCGAAAGTCATCGATGAGGCCGCGACGAAAACGATCTTCTTCTTTTCGGCGTTCTTAAGGCGCTCGTATTTGGCCGGCAGTTCGGCCAGATACGATTCGGCGTAGACGTTGCCTTGAAATGCCCCGAGGAAGCAATAGCCGCCGACGGGGATGATGACGGCCAGCGTCGCAATGAGGATTTTTTTCCATTTTTTCATGTGTCTGGTTCCTTAAAAATTGAAATAAACGAATGACGAAGGCGTGGTTCGTGAATAGAGGAAAACAAAGGCCGCGATGGCCGCATAAGCCAAACCGACGTAGAGGCAGAGCCGGGTTATTTCGGTCGCTTTGAGATGCTTTTGAAAGAAAGGGAGGGTTGGGGCCTTTTTCAATTCGTCAAGGAAGAAGGTCGAGCCGCAAAGAACGAGCGACAGGAGGGCCGTCCACCAACCCAAACCCATCTGAGAGAAAGAAACCATTATTCCATACCCATCGCCGTAATGGGTGAATAGAGCGGTCATGGCTTGCCAATAATCGGTGAGGGAATCAGCCCGGAAAAGCATCCACGCAAGGGCCACCAAGACGAAGGTGTTGAAAATTCTTAGGAACTTTATAAAGCCCTTTGTCGGATCGACCTTAAATTTGGACCAAAGCCGGTCCCTGAGAGGAAGCGTGAATTTGCCGATGATTTGATATAGGGCGAAGGCCAAACCCCACAGGGCAAAGGTCCAATTGGCTCCGTGCCAAAGGCCCGACAAGGCGAAAACGATGATGACGTTGAGGGTCCAGCGAAATTTTCCAACCCGGCTTCCACCGAGGGGGAAATAGACATAATCGCGGAAGAAGGTCGAAAGGCTGATGTGCCAACGATGCCAGAAATCCTGGCTGGAGGAGGCCCGATAGGGCTGATCGAAGTTCTCGATGAGGTCGATCCCCAATAGCTTCCCGGTTCCTTTTGCGATGTCGCTGTACCCCGAGAAATCAGCGAAAATCTCGAAGGCGAAGAACACCGTGGCAAGGAGAACCGAAAGGCCGCTCGCGGAAGCCAATTCTCCATAAACGTTGTCGACGTAAATGGCCAAGATATCGGCGACGGCTAGTTTTTTGAAATATCCGAGGATCAGGTATTTCCCGCCTTCGGCAATATTGTCCCAACTGAATGACCGTTTGGTTTTCAACTGGGGGATCAAATGGTCGGCCCGTTCGATTGGCCCGGCCAAAACAGTGACGAAGAAACTGACGAAAACGGCGTAATACCCCAAATGTTTCTCAGGCTCATATTTCCCTTTGTAAACGTCGCATAGATAACCGATCGTTTCGAAGACGTAAAACGACAAGCCGACCGGGATGACGATTTCGAGCAATCGGGGGTTTGAATCAAAACCCATGAGCGAGAGCAAGGAAGCCCCGCTCGAAATGAAGAGATCGAAGTATTTAAAAAAGGCGATGAGGCCAACGAGGAGGACGAGGGCGATTCCGAAAGTCCATCCCGCGCCTTTCGGATGACCTTTCTTTTTCTGCGAGCCGATGAGCAAAGCCGTGCCGTAACTCAACAAAGCGACCGTCGCCAGCAAAACGGTGTAAGCGATTGACCAACTAAGGTAAAAAAGGATAGAAAAGGACAGCAAAACGATCCATCGGCCTTTGTGGGGAATCAGGTAATAAAGAAGAACCGCAAAGGGGAGAATCAATAAGTAAATAATGCTTACTGGTGACATGGGCTAATCATATCCTTATGAAAGAGGCCTTTCTAGGGGCTTAATGGAGCATTGTTTTTCCCGCCATCTCCCCGCGGGTTTGTGTTCCGACTCCAGTTGGGTTGACTTTTTGCTTCTTTCCCACTACGATTTGGACGATATCACTTAGTGATAGGGAGAAAAAATGGCCAAATTCTACGCAAAATTGTCTGAAACGGGGAAAAACGTTTTTATCCTTGTGGCCATCACCGTCATTGTCTTCGTTTTGCTCAGCCCTTTTTTTCTTCTCGGTAATGTCGGAATCCCCTTGGGTTGGCTCCTTGGCTCAGCCACCGAAATCGTTTGCTATTTAACCATTGTTTTCGGGGCGGGTCTTCTCACGAGTTCCGTTGGCAAAAAAAGCTCCGTCGCCGCTGGTTTGGCCGTCTTGTTTAATTCCCTTCGCCTCGTCTTCTATGCCGGGGGCCTCGTTCTGGGTGGTCTTTGCACGTATAAATGGCAGAACAATCTGCTCAACGTCTGGACGGTTTTCGCCGGTTATTTGCCTCTTCTTTTCGTTCTTGCCATCACCGCTCTCGTCAAGGCCCAGAAGGAAAAAAAGCATCCATCCTCGGAATCGATTGCGATTCCTTCGGCCGAGAAAGCGGAAGAAGGCGAAGATCATGCAGGAAAGATTTAGCCACTTCTTCGACTGGGATCTTTCCGGGTCGATCATTTCATCACTGATAATCATGGCGATCGTCGCCGTCCTCGCGGTCGTGGTTGGAATATTGGCCCGCCGTCAAGATCCTCTCAAAACCTCCAAGGGTCTTCTATTTTTGGCGGAGATGTACGTCGACAAGCTAACGGCTTGGGTGAAAAGCAACATGGGTGACGGCTGGGAGAATTTCCCCGGTTATTTCCTCGGACTCACTTCGTACCTTTTTCTTGCCTTCATCTGGTCGATAACCGGACTCCCGTCCGTCATCGATTATCTCGCCGTCCCTCTCTCCCTTGCGGTGGTGATGTTCGTTTTGATTCACTTCACGGCGATCCGATTCCAGCATTGGTCGTATTTTCATCGATACATCGACCCGGTTTTTCTTTTTCTTCCAATCAACCTCTTGACCATGTGGACCCCGATTCTTTCGACGACCCTCCGTATGTTCGGAAATGCCCTTTCGGGGACGATCGTGATCGGACTGGTGGGCTGGGCCCTTGAAAACGCATCCGGCGCCTTGTTCTCCAATTCGCTTGGGGCCGCCGGAATCATTTGGTTCGCCCCGATCCCCATAGGGGTTCTCAATCTTTATTTCGCATTGTTCTCCGGGTTTATCCAAACCCTGGTGTTCGCCAGCTTAAACGCTGTCTGGATCGCGCAGGAAAGACCGGTCCAGGATGAACCCATGGGGGTGGAGGGACAAGTCGTCCGCCCCATGAACAGTGCAACCATATAAGGAGGAAAACATATGGGAGATTTAGGAATGATTGCCTTAGCCGCGGCCATTGCCGTTCTGTGCGGCATGGCTTCGAGCATCGGCGAGGCGTGGATTTGCTGCCACGCGATCGACGGCATGGTCCGGAACCCCGAAAAACACTCGATGATCAATTCGACGATGATTCTCGCGGTCGCTCTCGACGAATCCTGTGCTATTTATTCGCTCCTCGTCGCGATTCTCATCATCTTCGTTCTCGGGGGCAAGGTATAAGGGGAAGGGCCAATCGTGCTTAACGAACCCATCATCGCCCTTTTGACCATCCTCGACGACTCGCCCTTCTCGGACAACGAATTCCTCGAAAAACTCTTTCCGAATTTCTGGGATTTCATCGTTCAGTTGGCGGCCTTCGTCGTTCTTTTGGTGATCGTCTTTTTCCTCGGCTATAAGCCGGTGAAGAAGCTTCTCAAAGCCCGCCACGACTACGTGGAACACAACCTCCGCGATTCGGAGGATGCTAAAGCCATCGCCGAGAGGAACGCTAAAATCAGCGCCCAAAACATCGAGACTTCGAAGAAGGAAGCCGTTCAAATCGTCAGCAGCGCCCAAGTAGAAGCCAACAAGGAATCCGACGCCATCCTCGCCAAAGCCCGCGAGGATGCCATGATCGAAAGGCAAAAGGCCGATCGCGACATCTTGGACGCCGAAAAAAAGGCCCGCGAGGACACCAGAAAGCAGATCGTCGACGTCGCCATCGAAGCCTCAAGCCAAGTCCTTGGTCGCGAGGTCGACAAGAGAGACAACGCCCGCCTTTTGGACGAATTCATGGAAGGTCTTGATTCAAAGGAAGGGGGTAAAAAGTGATGGAAAACAACATCTACGCCAACTATGCCTATGCTTTTTTCGATCTCGTTCGGGACCGCGAATTGGATACCTACTCCGGCGCGGTGAAATCGATCAAAGAAGACTTCGCCGATAACCCCGAATTCCTCCGGTTACTATCTTCGTATATCATCGGCAAATCCGAACTCCATCGAATCGTCGAAGAAGTCTATGGGAAGTATTCGCTTCCCTATCTCGTGGATTTCATGAAGGTCCTCGTCGATAATCGTCGGATCGCCCATTTCGAAGAGATCGCGAAATGTTTTGTTTCTTTGGCCAACGAAAAACTTGGAATCGGGGAAGGTATCATCTACAGTTCGCTTAAACTCGATTCCGAAGCGGTCGGGAGGATCGAGAGCGCCTTCGCCAAGAAACTTTCCAAGAGGGTTTCACTCCGAAACGTCGTCGATCCTTCCCTCCTTGGCGGGGTCAAAGTCGCCCTTGAAGGAAAAGTCTATGACGGATCCGTCCGAAACCGCCTATTCGAATTGCAAAAGCATCTTTTGTCCGGAGGAAACAATCCATGAAAATCGATTCCAACGAAATAAGCTCCATCATCAAGGCCCAGATCAAGGACTACGAAGGAAAACTCGAAACCGATGATGTCGGAACCGTCATTTCGGTGGGCGACGGGATCGCTCTTTGCTATGGTCTCGATAAAGCGATGCTCGGTGAACTCCTTGTTTTCCCCCATGACGTTTTCGGGATGGTCATGAACCTCGACAGCGACGACGTCGGGGCCGTTTTGCTCGGCTCCGATGCCCAAATTGTCGAGGGCGACACAGTCAAAAGAACTCATAAAGTGGTGGAAGTCCCGGTCGGGGACGGAATGCTGGGTCGGGTCGTGAACGCCCTCGGGCAACCGATCGATGAAAAGGGATCGATCAAATCGGCGGTCAGCCGCCCCATTGAAAGGATCGCCCCCGGGGTCATGAAACGCAAATCGGTCGACACTCCGCTTGAGACCGGCATCAAAGCCATCGACGCCATGATCCCGATCGGTCGGGGTCAGCGCGAGCTCATCATCGGAGATCGCCAAACGGGCAAAACGGCGATCGCCGTCGACACGATCATCAACCAAAAAGGCAAGAACGTTAAATGCGTTTACGTCGCGATCGGGCAGAAGAACTCCTCGGTCGCCTCGTTGGTTCAAAACCTTCAAAGAAGGAACTGTTTCGATTACGTCACCGTCGTCTCAGCCTCGGCTTCGGAATCAGCCCCTCTTCAATACATCGCCCCCTTCGCCGGTATGGCCATCGCCGAGGAATGGATGGAAAAGGGGCAAGACGTCCTCATCGTCTTTGATGATCTTTCCAAACACGCCGTCGCCTATCGCGCCCTTTCGCTTCTTTTGAAAAGAGCCCCGGGCCGCGAAGCCTATCCCGGCGACATCTTCTATCTCCATTCTCGCCTCCTCGAACGGGCCTGCCGCCTCGCTCCGCAATATGGCGGAGGCTCCATAACCGCTCTTCCGATCGTCGAAACCCAAGCCGGGGATATTTCGGCCTACATCCCTACCAACGTCATCTCCATTACCGATGGCCAAATCTTTCTTTTGGTCGACTATTTCAACGCCGGCCAGCGCCCGGCCATCGATTCGGGGTTCTCAGTCTCCCGCGTCGGGTCTTCTGCCCAAATCAAAGCCATGAAGGAAGTTGCTTCCTCGTTGAAGATCGAGTTGGCGAATTACAATGAGCTTCTGAGCTTCTCCCAATTCGGGACCGATCTCGATCCCGAAACCAAGAAAATCCTCGTTCATGGGGCCGTCCTCATGGAAGCCCTCAAGCAAAAGCAGTACAGCCCTTATTCGATGGCCCGTCAGATCGTCGAGCTCTTTGCCGTCAAGAACCGCTGCCTCGACGAAGTCCCCGTCGCCGAAGTTCAGCCCTATCTCGAGAAACTCGATGGCTTCATCGAAACGAACCATTCCGATATCATTTCTTCGCTTAACGAGAAGAAAGCTTTTGACAACGAATTGACCATGCGTTTGAAAAACGCCATCGCCGAATTCGCTAAGCAAAGGATTTGAAAGCGGCATCATGTCACTCGGCCTTACAAAAACAAAAAGACGGATCTTCACGGTTAAATCGACTCAGAAGATCACCAAAGCCATGGAAATGGTAGCCACGGTCAAACTTAAAAAGTTCCGCGAAGCCATGGACAAAGACGCTTTTTACAGCATCGAGATGCAAAGGCTCATGGGAACCCTTTTCATCCACGATCTCGAAACCGGGACCCATTACGGAAAGCTCAACCTCGAAGCCCGTGGCAACCTCTACATCGTGATTTCTTCGAACCTTGGACTCTGCGCCGGATACAACAACAACCTTTATAAACTCATCGATTCGATCGTCAACCCCATCGACACCATCGCCCCCATCGGGACGAAAGGAATCGCCCATTTCCGCCATGATGAGAGATACCAACGTCTTTCAATGGCATACGCGGACCTCAATCTGACCGTCGATATGAAGGAGATCCATCGCGCCTGCTCTTTGATGAAGGATCAGTTCAACGAAGGCCGTTATCAAAAGATCCTCCTTGTCTACACCAAATATGTCAATTCAATGAATTTCATGCCGGAGACCTATCAGCTGCTCCCCGTGAGCTTCCCCTCGAAAATCGATCCCGAATTGGAACCCTGCCCCCCATTGTTTGAACCGGATGCCAGGAAAATGATCCATGAGGTTCTTCCCCAATATCTCGCTTCGGTTTTCTACAGTAAACTCGTCGAGGCTCAATTGAGCGAACAGGCTTCCCGACGGACCGCGATGGACGCCGCCAACGACAACGCTGACGACCTAATTGACAAACTCACCATCGAATACAACAAAGCCCGGCAAGGGGCGATAACTCAGCAAATCACCGAAGTCGTGAGCGGATCAAACGCCCAGAAATAATGGAGGAAAAGGTATGAATGAAAATGAGATGCAACGTGTTGCAGCCCTGACTGGGGTGGTCGTGCAAGCGGTCGGCCCGGTCGTCGATGTCCGTTTTGCCGACAAGCATCTGCCAGAGATTTTGGTCGCCATTCGCATCCCCTTCCCCGATGGAAGGGCTTTGACCGTTGAAGTTATGCAGCACATCGGTGACGACGTTGTCCGCTGCGTCGCCATGGGGCCGACCGATGGTCTCGTCCGCGGGATGAAGGCCGTCAACACTGAAAGCTCGATCGAAGTCCCGGTCGGAAAGGAAACGCTCGGCCGGATGTTCAACGTCCTTGGGGAGCCGATCGACGACCTAGGCGGCGATTTTTCGAAATGCCTCCATATGCCGATCCATCGTTCGGCCCCGACTTACTCCGAGCAGAAGGTTTCACACGAAATCCTCGAAACCGGGATCAAGGTCATCGATTTGCTCTGTCCTTACGTCAAAGGCGGGAAAATCGGTCTCTTCGGCGGAGCCGGGGTCGGGAAGACGGTCTTGATTCAGGAATTGATCTACAACATCGCCAATGAGCATCACGGGACCTCGGTTTTCGCCGGGATCGGCGAACGGAGCCGCGAAGGCAACGATTTGTATTTCGAAATGAAGGGAACGGGAGTTCTCAAAAATACCGCCCTTTGCTTTGGACAGATGAACGAACCGCCCGGAGCCCGCATGAGGGTCGGCCTCAGCGCGTTGACGATGGCGGAGTATTTCCGCGACAAAGAGCATCAGGATGTTCTCTTTTTCATCGACAATATTTTTCGGTTCACCCAAGCCGGGAGCGAAGTTTCGGCTTTGCTGGGCCGGATGCCGAGCGCCGTCGGTTATCAGCCGACCCTCGCGACGGAAATGGGCCAGCTTCAGGAGCGGATCACCTCCACCAAAGACGGATCCATCACCTCGGTTCAGGCCGTTTACGTTCCGGCCGATGATTTCACCGATCCGGCCCCGGCCACGACGTTCAGCCACCTCGACGCCAAGACCCTTCTCGATCGCAACACCGCGGCCTTGGGGATTTTTCCTGCCGTCGATCCTTTGGAAAGCAGTTCGAATATCCTTGATCCCAACATCGTTGGTGAGGAACATTACCAAGTTGCCCGCGGCGTTCAAAAGATCCTGCAAAGATACAAAGAGCTGCAGGATATCATCGCGATCCTCGGCGTTGACGAACTGAACGATGACGACAAAGCCATCGTCGGTCGGGCCCGCCGGATCCGCAATTTCCTGTCTCAGCCTTTCCACGTCGCCGAAAAGTTCTCCGGATACAAAGGCGTTTACGTCCCCCTGAAGGAAACGATCAGGAGCTTCAAGGCCATTCTCTCTGGGGAATGCGATTCCTATCCCGAAGCGGCCTTCCTTTATTGTGGGGTCATCGATGAAGTGGAGAAGAAAGCCAAGGAGATCTCGTCAAAATGAGTTTTCGCCTTCTTGCCTTGACGCCTAACGGGGTTTTCTTCGACAAGGAAGTCGAGGAGGCCTATTTCCCCGCCCCGGAAGGGACGATGGGAATTTTCGAAGGTTACACCCCGATTTGCTTTTCGCTCTCCTCCGCCGGCGTCATCAAGATAATGGAAAGCGGGAAAGAGAGATTTTATGCCGTCTTCGGCGGGGCCGTTTCGGTCGAGGCCGACAAAACGACGATCCTAAGCGAGGACATTGAGGATGGCATGACCATCGATATGGCTCGGGCCATCGCGGCCCGCGATCGGGCTCTTGACCTCATCGATGGGAAGGATCCGAACGCCGACGTCGAACGAGCTCGGGCCGCCCTCAACCGGGCCCTTGTCCGGATCGATGCCAAATCTTCGCAAGAAGGAGGCCGAAAATCATGAATTTTATTTTCGTTTCTCCTAATTTTCCGGTCCGTTATTTCAAATGGGTCGAGGCTTTGCGGGACCATGGCGTGACGGTCTTGGGGATCGGCGATTCGCCCTATTACGATGTTCACCCCCGGCTGAAGGAAGCCCTCACTGAGTATTATTTCGTGGCCGATCTTGCCAACGTGGAAGCCATGGAAAAAGCATGCCTCTATTTTCAAAAGAAATACGGCAAAATCGACTTTTTGGAATCCGACAACGAATGGTGGCTGAGCAGCGATGCCGCCCTGAGGGAAAAACTCGGCGTCACGACTGGTTTCTGGCCTCGAGACATGGAGAAGATCAAAGCTAAATCGGCGATGAAAAAATACTTTGAGGAAGGCGGGGTCAAGACCATGCGCTACCTCATCGTCACGGGGCCGAATGACAAGGAAAGGGCCCTCATCTTTCAGAAGAAAGTCGGGTGGCCGCTGTTCGTCAAACCCAACGTCGGCGTCGGAGCTTCGGATTCCTACGCCATCCATAACCAAAAGGAATTCGACGCCTTTTTCACCAAGAAGCTCCCCGAGCCCTACATCATGGAAGAATTCGTGGATGGCTTCATTGTTTCGTTCGATGGGATTTGCGATTCCCACAGCGATGTCGCTTTCTGCACCAGCGACCATTTTATGACCCCGATCGCGACCGTCGTCAATGAGCTGACCGACTACTATTATTACAACAATCCCTTTTCGCTCCCCTTTCACGACATCGATCGGGAAGAGTTTGAAAAGGCCGGTCGAGCCGTCGTCAAGGCTTTCGGGATCAAACAGAGGTTCTTCCACATCGAGTTCTTCGTTTTGAATCAAGACAAAGAAGGGCTCGCCAAAAAGGGCGAATTCGTCGCCCTTGAATGCAACATGCGGCCCGCCGGAGGTTATACCCCCGACCTGATCGATTACGCCAATTCGCTTTCGTGCTATCAAGTCTACGCCGACGTCATTTGTTATGACGAAAACCGTCAGGACATGAGTAAAACCAAGTACTACGCCTTCGCCCCAGCCCGCCGCGACGGGATCAAATACCTCCACAACGAGCAGGATATCCTCACGAAATTCCGCGATTCCATCTGCATGTATGGACGTTACCCGGCCCACATGGCCCCGGCGATGGGGGATTTTTATTACTATGCCCGGTTTGAGAAATATGAAGACGGTATCGCCTTCGACGCCTATGTCCGGGAAAAAATCCCTTTGGCTACCATGGCTCTCAAGGCCAAGTGATCGTTATAGTTGGTAAATGCTGGCGATCAGTTTGATGGCCCCTTCGGGGTTGGCAAGATAATCGCAGGCGGCGGAGGTGAATCCGCCTCCTTTTTCGTAAATTCCCATTTGGTCGTGGCTGCCGTTCAAAGCAAAACGGGCGGTGAAGGAGGCTTTGTCTTCTTCGCTTAACTCATCCCATTCGATCAAGGCTAAATTCTTGTCTTGATGATGGGCCCATCCTCGCAACTCGGAATCATAGAAAGATAAGGAATCATCGTTGGTTTCATCGAGAAAGAAAGCCAGACCTTCGTTCGAAGAAGCAAATTCCTCGAATCCGGCGTATGTCCTGAAGCGATAGACCGAAGTGAGATTTATCAACGGCTTGATGAAGTTTTCGAAAGACTCGACGCTCGACATCTTGCTCGTGAAATCGATGTTTTCGGCGACGAGAGTCGATTCCAGAAAGAAAATCGATGGGGTGTAAAGCTCTTTGAACGTCGTTGAGTAATTCCCGTCTTCGAACGAAGCGACCAAGGTATTGACGTCGGCGACGCCCTCCCCGACGTTGAAAAAAAATACCTCGATCTTACTGTCGAGGCAAAAAGATGTGAAGAGGCTTTCAAATTTTTGGCAAGCCGAGCACGAATCTTGATATAGAAAGAGAAAAACCTCTGAAGCGTTGAGGACTTTATTCACGACCTCGCTCCCGTTGCTCATCCTTCCAACGTTCGAATATTCGTTTTCCGTTACCCCGGTTCGGGAGAACAAATCGCCATTCCGATCGAAGTAGGGGAGGGTGTAATCGTCCGTGAAGCCAAAGACCGGCCTTCCGCAGGAAACGAGGCAAAGGCCGAGGAGGAAGAGAGGGGCGAAAAGAAGCTTTTTTTTCATGTGCCAACATAATATAGCCTTTTTGAAAGGACTTAGGGCCTCAATTCTGCGGCGACTATCTTCTGCGGCTTTTCTAAGTTAAAATATCTTCCCGTCCAAAGGAGGGAATGGTAAAAATGAATATACTTCATTCCATAAGCAAAAATCGCATAAAACCGGAGGAATTCCTCGCCTGCGTCGAAATACCGGCCGGGAGCAAAAACAAGTATGAACTCGACGAGGAATCCGGGGCTCTCATTTTGGACCGCATCCTCTACACCTCAACCCATTACCCTCAGAATTATGGTTTTATCCCTCGGACATGGAGCACCGACAACGACCCCCTCGACGTCCTCATCATTTCGAGCGAGCCGATCGTTCCCCTCGCCCTCACCCAATGCTATCCGATCGGGATTCTCGAGATGAACGACAGCGGCACGAGCGACGAGAAGATCATCGCCATCTGCTCTCACGACCCTCTTTACAACAATTTCAAGGACATCAAAGACCTTCCGCAGCACATCCTCGACGAGATCATGCATTTTTTCAAAGTCTACAAAGAGCTCGAGCACGGCAAGAAAACCATCATTGACAAAATCTACGGAGTGGAGAAGGCTAAGGACGTCATAAGGAAAGCGTTAAAAAGGTATGACGAGACCTTCCCAGAATTCGAATAAGGTTAAGAAAATACCGATCAGGTCCAAATGGGTTTTCTTGAGCCTTTATATTCTCTTCAGCGGCTTTATCGTCTTCGAGTGTTCGCTTAGCGCGGTCGCTTCGGCTGACCAAACGGGATGGATCGCGTCTCTTCTAGCCGGGATCGTCAATTCCATCACCCCCGCCAAAAGTGCTGAGACCATCGAACCTATAGCCTTTTCGCTTTCGCCCGACGAACGTTTCGTTGGGGCCAACAACGCCATTGAAGGCAAGACGAAAGTGATCGATTATACCCTCCAATACGAAAGCCAGGGCACCAATTACGTTTACGTCTGCGATTCCGCCATAACTTATGAACGGGAAGACGGAAGCAGCGAGGCCGATTACGAGGTCTTCATATCCTCTTCATCGGCAAGCGGGCAGATCCGTTTGGTTCCCTATGTAACACGAGCCGATTGCAAAATCGTTTTCTCGACCTCGAACGGTATCGAAGCCGAATACACGTTCGACTGTATTGAAAGGCCGGCTCCGTCATTGTTTTCCCTTCCTTCTCTCGATATTGAAATCGAGGTGGGAGAGACTTATTCCTTCGAACCGACGCTTTATTGCGATCCCCATATCGGAAACGATGTCCTCCTCAACGAGACCGAAGATCATTATCTCCAACGGATCTACGATTATGAGAAAATCGAGAAGAGTTCCGACGATCCCTCGATCGCCGCGATCGACGACCGGTTTGGCGTCGTAAAGGGCATCGGCCCTGGCCAAACGACGATAAACTATGGAGATAAAAGCGTTGCGATCACCGTCGTTTCGTCCACCTTTCCCCCGATTGCGGTCGATTCGGTTTCCATCGATCAATCATCCATCAGCGGCACGCTCGACGATTTCTCTTCTTGGTCGAGCGGTCGTCAGGGGACCCAATTGACGGCTCACGCTCTCCCCTCAAACGCTCCTCAAGGATTGCATTTCTACAGCGAGACCCCTCTCATCGCGATGGTCAGCAACGAGCATCGAGACAGCGATGAGCCGGGGACGGCGGTTCCAGGGGGTTTTGTCCAAGGCTATCTCAAAGAAGGCACGACGTACATTTACGCCGTGAGCGATGCCGATCCAACCAAATTCGCTCGCTGTGAAGTCCTGATCGAGAAAGTCCTTCCGACTTCGGTCTCTTATTCGTATTCCTTGGCCGGGGGTGGGGCGGTCGATTTTGCGAACGGGCCTTTGGAGGTCACCTCGGGCGACGTCCTCTCGATTGTTCCGAATTTCACCCCCTCAACGGTCCTGGATCAAACCATTGTCGCCGTCTCAAGCGATTCGGCGATCGCTAAAGTCCTTTCAAGCGGGACCGTCTCTCCTCAAATAAGTTTCTTGGGCATCGGCGAGGCGACGGTCACCCTTTCCGCAAACGGGAATCCGGCCCTTCCGAGCACCATGATATCGTTCTCCGTCAAGTCCGCCCCTTATATTCCGTCAAATCAAATGGGGAGTTTCTCTCATTTGGTAAGAAAAACCGGCCATTGCATTTGCTTCGTTTTTTCATCCGCTTTCCTCTTTTTGTTCCTTCTTCAGGTTTTCGACAAGAAGAAGCTGTGGTGGCTCTCCGCCCTCATCTCTCTTATCGCCGGCCTTATCCTCGCCGGCCTTACCGAAGGCATTCAGTACTTCATCCCCCGAAGGACGCCCTCGTGGTTTGACATCCTGATCGACGCGAGTGGGGTTTTGATCGGGGTGGCTACGATTGGCCTCTTCCTGTTCCTTCGAAGACTCATCAAGAAAAAAGGCCCCGCCGGGCCTAAAGATAAACCAAAAACTTAGCAATCCCAAAGAATCGGGGCCGTCTCGAAGAGTCTTTTGATTTGATCGATGGAATCTTTTTTCTCTTGGGCAATCGCAAGGAAAGCCGGATGGTTGGTCTGGAGGAAACGCCCTTTGGCCCAGTAATACCACATGAAGTCTTCGAAGGCCACGATGAGGACGATTTTTCGGGTTTTCGAATCGTCGAGTTGGGATCCGTAATAGTCTTTCAGGAATTCGAGGGCGGTATTTTTGTCGGTGATGTAGTTCTCGCCGATAACCGAAGCGAGATCGAACATTGGATTGTTCATCCCGGCGAATTCGAAGTCGATCAGAACAACCATCCCTTTGTAATAGAGTATGTTGTCGCTCCAAAGGTCGTTGTGGCAAAGGACTTGAGGCTCTTTCTCGAAGAACCCCCCGACCTTGGCCAAAACCTGGCTCTCGAATTCGGGTTCGATGTTTTCCCCGGACCCGTTCTTGTATTTTACGTATCGCTCGAATGCATAGAAACCCTTAAAATTACCTTGGACGGCATGAAGCCTTTTGAGGCAACTCGCCATCAGTGACAAATCGTGGGCCGTCGCAAGATTCCCTTTGGGGAAATAATGATCCTCTGGAAGAAACCGCTCCAATTTGTTTCCGCTTGAATTGTCGAAATACAAGAGCTTCGGACAAAGACGGTATTGGCTGACGGCATCGATGATCTTTTTTTCGTCGCTCGGGGAATAAAACGGAGCATCGCTCGTTTTCTTGAGGCGGAGGACGAATTCTTTGTTCACAAGATAGGAATCATTGGAAAAACCGTTCTCCAGAATTCGGAGAGAAGTCACGTTTTGGCCGGTCGCTTCCTTGAAAATTTGCTCAATGATCCCCATTCGCATTGATCCTTTATTGAAACTCAGTTTTATTATTGTACAAAGATTTTTGGCTTGTGGATAGTCATTGTAAATCAGCCTTCGCGGCTTTCAAGTACAGTTCGTGAGCAAGACTCGACACTTTACCGACGCGAATCGTTTTGAAAGTTTTCACGATCGCCTCTCCCGGAACCCGTCCTTTGCGAACATCTTTCCGCAAAGCGTACATCGCCTCTCCCTCGTTGAGGTTCGAACAAACGCACAAAATCTCGGCCGCCAAAGCGATTTCCTGAGGGGAAGCGTTGTCTTTCTTGATCATCAAGTGAGCGCCCGTGCGACCGATCAAATGCATCCAGGTGTGTTTTTTGCTGGTGTCGTAGAGGAATGACAGAAAATCGTTTTGAACCGCCGACTTGCCAAAGACGTAAGTCACCCCTTCGTGGACGACGGAATAGGGGAGGGCGTCTCGCGACATCAGCGGCGATTGGGCGATCGTCTTCCCGGCGCGGTTCTCGAATTGGTCGAGGCCGTATTCTTTGCTCAGGGATTCGAGACCGGTTTCATCGGAAACCTGAATAACGTTTTGAAGGCGTTCGAATTCGGCTTGCTCTTTCCGGGCTTTGGCGAGATTGGTTTGTCCCATCGAATAAGTCAATTTGGCTTTTTTCTGACGTTTGTAGAACATTTGGGCGTTTTGGTTCTTGTTCCTTTTCGGATCGAGGGGGATTTCCTTTTCTCCGACCTTCATGAAGCCGAGGTGGGGGTCGATCGCCTCCATGTTCATGTAAATGAAATCGCCGAACTCCCCGTCGCTGAGGTGTTTTTTGGCTTCCGCGATATCGTTTTCGATGGCCTCGATCTTCCGCTTGCTCGATTTCTTTTTGCTTAAAAGAAAGGCAAAGAGGGCGTGAAAACGTTCCCTCTTCCTTTTCTCCGACAAAACCGTCTCGCGTTTTTCGCACTCTTCGTTGTAGGAGGAAAAATCGAAAGGAAGGCCCACACCCCTGGGGGCGAAATCGCCCTTGTTCGGGGTTTCGTAAACGAGGCCCCGGACGATGGGACGGGGATCGCTCGGGGAATTGGTGCGCAAAGCGGCGATGATTCGACCATCGGATCCGACGAGGATGAGATTGGCTTTGCCGGGGATCAATTCGGCGTTGAGGCGGCGGGTCTCGCTCTTGAAAACGTCATTGATAACCTCGACCTCAAAAGATATTACCCTGTCTTCATTCAACATTTCGACCTTTTTTATTAAGGCGTTTCCTAGTTCTTTTCTAAGGGTCGCTCCAAAGGATGACGAGAGGGAAACCGCCTCGTCGGAACTTGTCGATATATAGATGTATGGATTTTGGTTATCGAGGCAAAAAGTTAGCCTACCGCCTTTGGAAAGATGGAAATAGAAGACATCCGCCCCATATTGGACGAGGTGGGCGATGTGACATCCAGAGAGGCGCTTGCCTAGTTCGTTACTCAGGCAGAAAATGGTGTTGTAGTCATTCGTCATGGCAAAAGTATACCACCCTCAATTGGTTGCCTAAAGGCAAGCACAAGGATAAAATAAACGAAACCTATGAAAAAGGGACTGCTAATCATCTTATCGGGACCTTCCGGAGTCGGCAAAGGGACCGTGCGACAAGAGGTCATGAAAGATCGTTCTTTGAATTTGTACTACAGCATTTCAATGACGACTCGGCCCAAGAGAGCGGGTGAAGTCGAGGGGCGCGAATACTATTTCGTTTCCGAAGAGGAATTTCAGAAGAACATCGACGACGGAAACCTTCTCGAGTACGCTCAATTCGTCGGCCATCGTTACGGAACCCCAAAGAGCAAGGTCGAAGAGATGAGGGAACACGGCAAGAACGTCCTTTTGGAAATCGAAGTCAATGGGGCCGCTCAAGTCATGAAAAAATACGAGAGCAAAGACATTGTATCGATTTTTCTCGTTCCACCATCGTTCAAAGCCCTCGAAGCTCGAATCCGGGGCCGTTCCACCGAAGGCGAAGAGGTCATTCAAGCCCGCTTAGAAAAAGCCCGGAACGAATTGGCGTTGAAAGAGCATTATAAGTACGTCGTGATGAACGACGATGTTTTCCGGGCCTCCAACGAAATCAAAAACATCCTTCACGAGGAAATCCGCGCGGAAGAGTCGCACTAAGATATAATTCATTTGTGAAGATACTCGACGTCTACATCCAACACGGAAAGAACGCGCTAAACCGCCCTTTTTCCTATTTGTATTCCGGAAACGTTCCCGTTGGGGTGGGATTCCGGGTTTTGGTTTCCTTCAATGCCCAAAGGATCATGGGTTTTGTGACGGCCATGCGGGAAAGCGATCAAACGCCCGAGGAACTTGAAAAGATCAATGGATTCCGTTTTTCTTTCATTGACAGAGTCGTGGATACGGAGCCCTTGCTAAATGAAGAATTAATGAAACTTTCGGAAGAGGTTGCCACGCACTATCTCTCTCCGAAAATCGCCGTTCTTCAGGCCATGCTGCCGCCTTCTCTTCGACCCGCCATTTCTTCGCTCCACGGCCCTAAAATCGCTTATGAGGATTGGGTTGAATTGCTCGACTCCAACGAGGATGGGCTGACCGATAAGCAGATTGAACTCCTCCGCCTTGTCTCCGCGAACAAGACAATTCTGAAAAAGGATTGCTCTTCCTTATCGGTTCTGAAAAAACTCATCGAAGCTCAACGCGTAAAAATCGTCAAAAAGGAAAAGACTCGCCTCCATCTTCTCGATTACGAGAAAGAGCAACCTCATGAATTGACGATTGACCAAATCCGTTCCTACGAACAAATCCGTGACACAGACAAGGAAACGACCCTCCTCCAAGGGGTGACGGGCTCAGGCAAAACCGAAGTCTATCTTCGTTTAAGCGAAGACTACCTCAAGGAAGGGAAAACCGTTTTGATGCTGGTCCCGGAAATCAGCCTCACGCCCATTATGGTCGAGTATTTCTCACGCCGTTTCCACGGTGACGTCGCCATCCTTCATAGTGAATTGACGCCGGCCGAAAAATACGATGAATACCGTCGGATCGCCAAGGGTAAGGCCCATGTCGTGGTGGGGGCCCGGAGCGCAATTTTCGCCCCTCTTTCCAACATCGGTCTCATCATCCTTGACGAAGAACACGTCGAATCGTACAAGCAAGATACCCTCCCTTTTTATAACGCCAGGGATGTCGCCATCATGCGGGCCCGGCACTTCGGGGCGAAGGTGGTCCTTGGGAGCGCCACCCCGTCTTTGGAGAGTAAAGCCCGGGCTGTCAAGGGCGTTTACGAATACGCCACCTTACCGAAAAGGATCAACGAAAAAGCCCTTCCCCGGACTACGATCGTCGATCTCACGAAGCGAAGTCTCATGTACCAAGGTTCGACGATTTTCTCGAAAATCCTTTTAGATAAAATAAAAGAAAAACTCGCCCGGAAAGAGCAGGTCGTCCTTCTGATAAACCGTCGAGGGTACAGCTCCTACGTGTCCTGCTCCAATTGCGGCTATATCTATACCTGTCCGAATTGCCATGGGAACCTCACCTACCACAAAGAGGACAACATGCTCAAATGCCATCACTGCGATTATGTGATGCGCTATCCTGAAACGTGCCCTCAATGTGGTTCGAGCAAAATCATGCGCGTCGGTTTCGGGACCGAAAGAATCGTGAAAGAACTAGCCACTTTCTTCCCTGAGGCCTCGGTCGGCCGCCTCGACAGTGATATCGGGAAGGTTCGAAACAACATCGCCAAAACCCTCGAGGAATTCCGTTCCAAGAAATACGACATTTTGGTCGGGACCCAAATGATAGCCAAAGGCCATGATTTTCCCGATGTCACCCTCGTTGGGATTGTTCTTGCCGACATCGGGCTCTCCCTTCCGACGTATCGGGCGAGCGAGCGGACCTTTGAACTTATCACTCAAGCTGTCGGAAGATCGGGCCGCGGCGGTAAGGTCGGCGAAGCCATCATCCAAACTTACAACCCCACGAATTACGCCATTACCCTCGGGGCAAAGCAGGATTATGAAGGGTTCTACGAGAGGGAGATGCAGGTAAGGAAAATCAGTCAGTATCCACCTTATGTTTTTCTTATTGCCTTGACCTTCTCCGGGAAGAGCGAAGAACGGGTCGTCGCTTCAAGCCACGACGTCAAAGAGGATCTGGACCGCCATAATTACGCGAATGTCAATTGCATCGGGCCCATTTCGCCATACTACAACTTCGTCGCCGGTTCCTACAAAAGAAGCCTCCTCATTAAATACAAAAACCCCGATGAAATAATCCCGTATCTCGCCGATTTGCTTTCGACGTTGTCGGGCAAAGGCGGGGTTGAAATCTTTTGCGATGTCGATCCGATCGATTATTGATCCCGAATCGCCGCCGGGGCCTCATCGCCTTGGCCTTGAGGGGCTTTTTCCGTCTTCCGCTTCGATTGCTGACCTGATATTGCTGGATGGTGTGATATACTATCACAACGTGAGGTATACCTTAGTTCCATGATCACCATTTCCATCCTCGGCCTTGACCAATTCGTCGTCGGCCATTATTCCAAGGAGCATTCGTCCAACCTTGCCAATCTTTATGAATCCGACGAATCCTTGCTCAATTTCTATTCTCCGAACGCAATGATTTTCCACCGCGGGGTCGAACAAACGAGTTGGAACACCATCGTGATTGTTCGGGCCCCTTTGAAATACAAACCCTTCGAGAAGAAAGTCGCCGATTATCTGCTCAAGACCCTTTCGGAAGTCTCGGTCAATCTTGAAATCGAATTCGAATACTTCGATTCAAATGCCCGCTACGAACACGTCAACCATTCCTACCCCCGCTACATCGACGAGAGCAATATCGCCTCCTCGGATATCGAGGCCGCCGATCCTCATGAGGATGGCTGCCTTCACGAAGACGAGCCCGATCCGCGCGACCGCCCCGATCTCGATCCCAATGACCCCAATCAGATTTTTTTGGGCAACGCCTTTGAAGGATTCGAAGAAAAAGCCACGGATGCCGAAAAAGATAGTGAAAAGGCTCCAAAACCTTCAAATAAAAAGCATTGAAACCCCTCAGGAGGACTCCAACATGCAAGAGTTAGACATCTCGAAAGAAATCCTATCCGACATTCTTGAAGGCGATACCCTTTTCGCCGAGGCGCTTCGGAAGAAATTTCAGACCGATCCCTCCATTCGGGCCCTTCGGCCCAACGTCGCGGGACTCGTCGGATGCGAGCTTCGTCATCACCTTCTCTTCACCTATCTTCTCGAGCCCAACAAGGAATGGACCACCGAAGAGAAGTATTACGCCTATCTTGGCTTGGCCAACGAGTATTTCTTCAAACGCTTTGACGGCCTCATCGTCAAAGCCGCCCTCAAAGAGAAACTCGGCGAGGATAAGCTCACTCTCCTCGAGCCGCTTTTTCTCAAAGCCGGCAAGCCCGAGGAATACATCCCGACGACCATCGCCAGGAGCTCCAACCAATACCTCTCCCTTCGTTACAACACCCCCGAATGGGTCCTTAAGATCTGGGAGCACTTCGGTTATGGGGTCACTTACAAGATCCTCCGCAAGAACATCCGCCCTTTGATTTCGACTCTCCGGGTCCGAACCTCCATCCTCAAAGAGGACGAACTGCTCAAAAACCCCGACTTCAAAAAAACCACGGTCGAGGGAATCGTCGCCTACACCGGGAAAATGCCTCTCCGCCGCCTCGATGAGGTGAAGCAGGGGAAGATCTTCATCGAGAAACCCGCCATCAAAGCCACGCTCGACAAATTCAAAGTCTCCGAGCCGAGTGAGGCCTTCCTATTCTCCGGGAACGAGGATGACTCCATCATCAAGGAATTCATCGAATCCTATGGCTCTTCGATCGGCCTCAACATCGGGGTCTACGATGTGTCCAAACGCGTCGAAGTGACCAAACTGATCAAGGCCCTCGATCTTCGGAATGTGAACTTTTTCTCCGGCGATCCCGTTGCCATCGACGCTGCCATCTCCCGCCCCCAAGACCTTGTCGTCGTTTCGCCTAACAGTTCCAACTTCGATCTTATCCGCGAATACCCCGACTACATCCTCCACTTCAAAAAAGAGGGGATGGATGAGCTCTTCGCCAAAGAGAAAGCCATGCTTGAGGGCTGCAGCAAATTCGTCGCCGAGAACGGGACCCTTCTCTACGTGATCTTCACGATCTCCCGTAAGGAAGGCCATCAGACCATCGCCGATTTCCTTCAGGTCCATCCCGAATTCAAATTCATCAACGAAGTCCAGCTCTTCCCCTTCGACGAACTCGACACCGCGATGTATTACGCCGTTCTCCGCAAAGAGCCCGACGTCGCCAAAGTGACTCCTCCCTTAGCCGATCTTGAAGCGGCCAAAACCATTTCCTCGTCGGTTTCGTTGGCTGAGAAATGAGCGATGGAAAAGAAGAACCTCTTCGGATTTACTCTCCCAACCCTCACCGCCGAAATGGTGGGACTCGGGGAAAACAAATACCGGGCCAAACAACTTTTCTCCTGGATCTACCAGAAAAAGGTCTATGACTTTGAGATGATGAGCGACATCTCAAAGGGCTTCCGGGCCATTTTATCACGCGATTATTGTCTGGATCTGCCAAGCGTTTTCAAACGTCAAGACAGCGAAGACGGCACCCTCAAGCTTCTCCTCGAAATGAAAGACGGAGCCAAGGTCGAAGCCGTTTTGATGCGGTACAACTACGGAAACGTCATTTGCGTCAGCAGTGAAGTGGGTTGCAATATGGGGTGCGCCTTCTGCGCGTCCGGACTCTTGAAAAAAGAACGGGGCCTCTCGGCGGCCGAGATGATGGGCGAAGTGGTGGTGATGAACGAGCTTCTCAAGGAAGAGAAGGAAAACGTCACCCACATCGTCGTCATGGGAACGGGCGAGCCTTTCGACAATTACGACAACGTGCTGACTTTCGTCCATGCTGTTAACGACCAATCTGGCCTTTCGATCGGGGCTCGGCACATCACCGTCAGCACCTGCGGCCTCGTCGACGGGATCCGAAAATACTCCCTCGAGGGTATTCAGATCAACCTTGCGATCTCCCTTCACGCCCCGACGGACGAGATTCGCCAAAAAATCATGCCGATCGCGAAAGCCTATCCATTGGACAAACTGATGGATGCGGTTCATTTTTATGAGGAAAATGCCGGGCGTCGGGTTACTTTCGAATACATCATGCTCAAAGGCGTGAACGATTCGATCGAGTGTGCCGACGAATTGGCCAAACTCATTCGCGGGACCTTAGCCTACGTCAATTTGATACCCTATAATCCGGTCAAGGAAAAGCCTTTTGAAAGAAGCCCCGAGAGCCGAGTTCGGGCCTTTTGGGACCATCTCATGAAACTCGGGATCAACACGACGATCCGAAAGGAATTCGGAACCGACATCGACGCCGCCTGCGGGCAACTTCGAGTCAAATATCAAAAACCAAACGGGGATGCGGAGCAATGAAGAAACGTTACAAAGGAACCTACGCTTTCAAGACCGACATCGGACGCGTTCGGGTATCAAATGAAGACCAAGCTTCGGTCATGCTCAACCACGATGGCGAAATTTTCCTCATCGTTTGCGATGGCATGGGCGGGCAGAACAAGGGCGATTACGCCTCAAAAATGGCTATCGACAGCCTTCTCGAAGCCTTTTCAAACAAACCAAGCCATCTTCCGATGTTCTTGAAAAAAGCCTGGCTTAGCCGAGCGATCAAAAGAGCCAATTCCATCATCTTCGACGAGGCCGACAAGAATCCGGTTTACAAGGACATGGGTACTACCCTCGTCTCCGTCCTCATCAGTGGCGACCGAATGATTGTCGCCAACGTCGGCGATTCGCGGGCCTACGCCCTCCAGAACGACAAGCTTATCCGATTAAGCGAAGACCAAACTTACGTCGATTATCTTTATCGGACTGGGAAAATCAGCGAATCCCAGACCCTTTCTCACCCCGAACGCCACGTCTTGATGAATGCTCTCGGAATCTATCCATCGGCTTCCTTCGACATCAAAATAATGCCTTATGCCGGGGAATCGGTTCTTCTTTGCAGCGATGGCCTTTACAACAACGTCCCTGAAAGCGAGATCCGGGCCGTTATCTCCACCGACGAACGGGCTGATCAAAAGGCCATGTCTTTGATCAATGAGGCCAATGCCAACGGCGGATCGGACAACATCGGCGTTTCATATTGGGAGACCATCCAAGATGATTAAGATCGGGGATCGGATCGATGCCCGTTACCGCATCACGAGCCGCATCGCGACCGGTGGGATGGCCGACGTTTATGAGGCGAACGACTTGATAAACCACCGAGTGGTTTCTTTGAAAATCATGCGGGAAGACCTGATGGGAAACTCCAAGAACCTTGAGAGGTTCCAGAACGAATGCGCGGCCGCGGCCTCGCTCAACAATCCCAATATCGTCAAGGTTTATGGCCGGGGCGTCGTCGAGGGCCGGCCGTATATGGCCAACGAATACATCAAAGGCCAAACCCTTCGGGACAAACTCAATTTTTCCTTGTCCCTTTCGCTTTCGGATGCCTGCGAAGTTATGCTTCAACTGACCTCGGGCATCGATTACATCCATAAGCACGGGATCATCCATCGGGACATCAAGCCCGACAATCTTTTCTACATGTCGGACGGAACGCTCAAAATCACCGACTTCGGCATCGCGACTCCCGTCGGGGCCAAAACCGGGGATGACGATTCGATCCAAGGGACGGTTTACTATTGCGCCCCCGAGATCCTGACGGGGGTTTCGGCCGGGATTCAAAGCGATATCTATTCGATGGGAATCGTTTTTTTCGAGGTTTTGACCGGTCAAGTTCCTTTCGACGGGAAAACCCCGGCCGACGTCGCCATCAAACAGATCAAGAAACACTTCCCCGAACCAAGCAAAATCGTGCCGACGATTCCTCGGAGCATCGACCGGATCATCATCAAAGCCTGCCGCAAATCACCCGAGGAACGCTATCAAAGTTCCCAGGAGATGCACGACGCGATCGTCGTGGCGATGGGCGACAGCGAGAACTTCAAAGAACATCGGACTTTTCTCAGCCGGGTCTTTGGCTTTAAATAAGGTTTTGGAGGTTCGCATCATGAAGAAACAGATCATCGTCGCCCCGTCGCTTCTATCGGCGGACAAAAACCATATCGTCGACGAAATCGCCAAAGCGGGGGAAGCCGGGGCCAAATTCCTTCACATCGACATCATGGACGGGGTTTTCGTTCCTAATACTTCTTTCACTTTCGACTTCGTTGCCAACGTGCTGACCATCCCCTCCCCGATGGTTTATGACGTTCACATCATGGTTTCAAACCCGCGTGTTCTCGGTCCCAAGTACGCCAAAGCCGGGGCCGACGTCGTCACCTTTCATTACGAGGCCTGCTTTAGCGATCTGGAAAGACGTTCCGTCATCGCGGCGATCCGCCGAGCGGGGGCCAAAGTCGGAATGTCGATCAAACCGGCGACTCCTGTCGCTTTGCTTTTGCCTTTCGTCGAGGATCTCGATCTCGTCCTCGTGATGTCGGTCGAACCGGGCAAGGGGGGTCAGCCTTTCCTCGACGAAGCCCTTGGCAAAATTGCCTCGCTTCGCGATTTCATCGACCATTCAAGCCCCAATGGCCCAAAATGCCTAATTGAAGTCGACGGAGGCATCAACGAAGAAACCGGGCGCCTCGCCGCTAAAGCCGGAGCCGATGTCCTCGTGGCCGGGAGTTACCTTTTCGGCCATGACGATTTTGCCCAAAGGGTGAAAGGGCTTCTTTCAATATGAATCTCGGGTTGGCGATCGCCGATCTTTCCGCCTTGCTCCTTTTCTTCGTTCTTTGGAATGTTTTTGGGCGGATCCATTATCGGAAGGCTTACGACAAACACTTCCGTTCCTTCTCCTTTTTCCCTTATGAGATGTTTATGGGAAAATCCGATGTCTTTTTGAGCTTCGCCCGTATTTTCGCTGCCGGATTCCTCATTGCTCAAGGTCTTTCAAGCATTCTTCTCCTTCAACTTTCAGAAGGAAGTGCCATCCTCATCGCCTACGTCACGATCGTCGGCATCCTTGGGGCCGCCGAGATGGTCCTACTCTTCTTTTTGCTGCTTCTGCCCGCCCAATACAGCAAAGGTCACATCTTCGTGGTCGTTTTCTATTACTGCTCGACCGTCCTCTACGCCGTGACGGGAGGGCTGTTCCTTTTGACTCGTTCCCAGTATCAACTGATCGGGATCGTTTTGGCAATCGCACTTTTCACCCTCGGCTTTGGGGTTCTCTTCCTCCTCATCAACCCGAAATTCTCCTATTGGGCCAAACTCCATGTCGAAAACGACAAGGAGGGCGAAGTGGTAGTCTTCCGGCCCCGTTTCTTCATCCTCGCCGCCAGCGAATGGCTTGTGATGATCATCAACGTTTTGGCGACTTTCATCCTTATTCTCGGTCTTTTGTTGATTTGATTTGATTCGAAGCGAAGCCAAAGAAAAAGGCAACCTTTGCATGGTTGCCTTTTCATGTGTCAAAAGCGATAAAGCGAGGCCTTACTTGGCTTCTTTTTTCGCTTCGACGACCTTTTCCTCTTTCGGGGTTTCGGCCTTCTTGGCGACGGCTTTCTTGACGGGCTTAACTTCAGCCTTGATATCCTCTTTCGGGGCAGCCACGGCCTTTTGAGCGGTGGTCTTGTTCAAGGTGCGATAGGCGCGGGCCGACATCCGGACCTCGACCATTTTGCCGTCGATGTTGATCTTGTATTTTTGGAGATTGACGTTCCAACGTCTGCGGGTTGCGGCCAAACTGTGGCTTCGGGTGTTTCCGCTGACTGGGCCTTTTCCGGTGATAGGGCATGTTCTTGACATAAATAACCTCTCGCGCTTGTAAACGCGAGTAAGAATATACCATACCCCAACCACATAGGCAACGGAAAAACGTGTCTTTTTTTATTATATAAAAAGCCATTATCGATTCTTTTCGCTTCCTTTGGCGGGGCCGTGAAACCGCTTTTCAAGAAAAAGACATCTCAATGCGCCTAAAGAACATGGAGATAGTGGTATCATAATGACGATATTTTGTTTTAAAGGGGGTAAAGACATGTCAACCCAAATGGTCGCCATGATCCTGGCTGGCGGGAAAGGCACCCGCCTTCAGGCCTTGACGAAAAAGATCGCCAAGCCGGCCGTTTCATATGGAGGGAAATACCGAATCATCGATTTCCCTCTCAGCAACTGCGCGAACTCTGGCATCAACGACGTCGGGGTTTTGACCCAATACGAATCGAGCGTTCTCAACGGTTATATCGGCAACGGCGAGAAGTGGGGTCTCAACGGGGTCCGCTCCTTGACTTCCGTTTTGACGCCGAAGCAGACCGAAGAAGGGAGCGCCTGGTACCTTGGGACCGCCGATGCCATCTTTCAGAATTTCGATTGGCTCGACCGCCTCGACCCCGAATATGTCCTCATCCTATCGGGCGATCATATCTATTCTTGCACCTATGACGACATGCTCAAAAAGCACGTGGAGTCGGGGGCCGATTGCACGATCTCCGTCTACGAAGTCCCCATCGCCGAGGCTTCTCGCTTCGGGATTCTCGTCACCGACGCCCAAGACAACATCGTCGATTTCCAAGAAAAGCCCAAGAACCCCACAAGTAACCTAGCTTCGATGGGGATTTACATCTTCACCTATAAAGTCCTCAAGGCCGAGCTTAAGGCCGATGCCAAAGATTCGACCTCAGAGCATGATTTTGGGAAAAACATCATCCCGAACATGATGAAAGAGAAGAAAAAGCTCGTCGCTTTCACCTACCACGGCTATTGGAAGGACGTCGGAACCATTCCCTCTCTCCACGAAGCCAATATGGACCTTCTCCTTTCGGGGGACAGCTCAACGAACCTCTACACCGTCCAAGGCGATCATAAGATCTATTCCGAAGATACCAACAGCACCCCTCAGTACATCGGCAAAAAGGCCGCCGTCAAGGATTCTTTGATCAACCAAGGGGCCGTCGTCCTCGGAAGTCTCGACCATTGCGTCGTCTCGGGCGAGGTGACCGTCGAAGAGGGAGCCGTCTGCGTCAATACCGTTTTAATGCATGGGGTCGTCGTGAAGAAGAACGCCCGCGTCTACGATGCCCTCGTCGGACCAGGGAGCCACATCAATGAAGGAGAAGTCGTTAATGAAGCGCGGCAAGGCATCGCCCTCGTCGCCAATGCCAAGGGGGACAACCAATGAAAAACGACATCATCGGCCTCGTCGATTTCCACAACGCCCCGAATCTCGGGCCGCTCACTGAAAGCCGAACGCTTGGTTCCACCTCTTTTTTGGGCCGGTACGCCTTTTGCGACTTCGCCCTCTCGAACTTCTGTAATTCCGAGATCGCCAACGTCGGTCTTTTGATCAAAGACCATGAGCGTTCGGTTTTGAAGCACCTCGGGAACATGAACGCGTGGTTCACGAACACCAAGATCGGCAAGGAAACGATCATGTACAATGAACGCGGAATCCTCAACCCGACGTACAACACCGACATCAACAACATCCGGGAGAACGATTGGGTTCTGTATGATTCCAGCGCCTCCTACATCGTTTTCCAAAGTTCCCACATCGTCGCCAACGTCGACCTCCGCCCGATTATCGCTGAGCACATCGAAAGGAAGGAATCCATCACCGTCGTCTACACCAAAGTCAAGGACGCCAGTCAGGAATTCCTTTCGAGCAATACCTGCGAAATCGATGAGGAAGGCTACCTTAAGCCGTGCCGAAACCGCCATAAGAAAGGACCCGCCAACGTATCGATGGAGATCTGGGTCATCAATCGGACGGTCTTGGCCGACATCATCAAGCGCCACGCAACCGTCAATGAGCTCTATGGGCTTAAGGAGATGTTGGTTTACCTTTGCCAGATCGGGGCCTATAAAATCCATACATGCGAATATAAGGGATATGCCCGCTGTTTCGATAGTTTTGAACATTATTGCCAATACTGCTTCGAACTTCTCAACGACAAGCCGGCCCGGGCCCTTTTCGACGCGGCTTGGCCACATTACACCTTAACCCACGATACGCCTCCGGCTCTCTATGGCGAAAACGCCTCCGTCACCAACAGCTTCGTCGCCAACGGGGCCGTCATCGACGGGGAAGTGAACGACTCCATCATCTCCCGTCAAGTCAAGATCGGCAAAGGGAGCAAGATCCATAACTGCATCGTCTTCTCCAACGTCTCGATCGGCGAAGACTGCATCATCGAAAACGCCTTGATCGACAAGTATTCGATCATCACCAAAGGCCATTCCGTCAAGGGCGATGGCAAGACCATGACCTACCTTAAGCAGGGGGCCATTATATGAAGATCGCGATGGTCGCCAGCGAAATTAATCCGTTGGTGAAGTCGGGTGGCCTCGCCGACGTCGTCTATTCCCTCAGCAAAGAACTGGTCATCAAAGGGGAGGAAGTCTGCTGTGTTCTCCCGTATTATCAAAGCATCCGCTATAACGGGAAGCTCAAAACCAAACGCCTCGGTTCTTTCGAGGTCTCAATGGCGTGGAGGAAGCAATCCGCCGAGGTATTCCGGACCTACATCGACGGGATAACCTTTTACCTCATTGGGAACGATTACTATTTCGACCGGGAAAGCCTGTATGGCTACGACGACGACGGCGAACGGTTCGCGTTTTTCACCTTGGCCTCGGAGCAACTTTTCAAATTCGTCCATTTCCAGCCCGATGTCATCCATGTCCACGATTGGCAAGTCGGCATGCTTCCGGTCTTAATCAAGGAAAAGGACCCCGCCGATCCCTTTTATGGCCAAGTCAAAACCGTCCTCACGATTCACAATCCGGCTTTCAAAGGGATGCTCGACCGCTACTTCCTCAACAATTTCTATGGTCTCTCCGACGAATTGTTCGACAACGGCTCAGTCCGTTTCGACGGGATGGTCTCGACCCTCAAAAGCGGGATCGTCTACAGCGACAGGATCACGACCGTTTCGCCCAACCACGCTCAAGAGCTTCTCTCTTCCGAAGGCGGGAAAGGCCTCGATGGGATCTTGAAGCTTCGCCAAAGGGATTTCGTGGGGATCCTCAACGGGATCGACACGGCCGAATTCAACCCCGCCGGCGATCGCCTCATCGCCAGCCCTTACGACGCCAAAACCTTCCAAATCGGGAAAAAACTCAATCGCGAACGCTTGCTTCAGACGAATCTCCTCACGGATAACGGAGGTCCGATCTATGGTTTTGTCTCCCGCCTCACTTCGCAAAAAGGGATTGATCTGATTCTTCGCTCCATGCCCCACCTCCTCAACGAAGGAACGATGCTGGTGGCCCTCGGATCGGGAGAATTCGAACTGGAACGGGGCCTTGAGAATCTTCGTTCCGCCTATCCCAAACAGGTTGGGGTCTTCATCGGATTCAACAACGTCCGGGCTCACGAGATCTACGCCGGGAGCGATTTCTTCTTGATGCCCTCCCTTTTCGAGCCCTGCGGAATCGGTCAGATGATCGCCCAGCGTTACGGAACCCTTCCGATTGTCCGTTCCACCGGCGGCCTCAAAGACACGGTGACGGGTTATGATGGCCAGAACGGCGATAAGGCAAACGGCCTTTCCTTTGAAACGTACGACGAAGGCGGCCTCACCTACGCTTGCGGCCTCGCTCAGAAACTCTTCGACGACAAAAAAGCCTTCGGCCGTCTCGTCGTCAACGCAATGGAACTCGACCGGAGTTGGAATAAATCGGCCGACGAATACCTCAAGGTATACCATTCTTTGGTCGGCTAGGATAAAATCATAGGCACTATGGCATATGATTTTTTAAACATTGAGAAGAAGTGGCGTGCCTATTGGGAGAGTCACGAAACCTATCGTTGCGATACCGCGGATTTCTCGAAACCCAAATTCTACGCCCTCGACATGTTCCCTTATCCTTCGGCCCAAGGCCTCCACGTCGGCCACCCCGAAGGCTATACCGCGACCGATATTGTGTCCCGAATGAAAAGGATGCAGGGTTTTAATGTCCTCCATCCAATGGGATGGGATGGTTTTGGGCTTCCCGCCGAGCAATTCGCGATCAAGAACAACCGCCACCCCGAAGAATTCACCCGGGCCAACATCGCCAATTTCAAAAACCAAATCAAGTCTTTGGGCTTTTCGTATGATTGGAGCAAGGAGATCGCGACGATCGATCCCAAATACTACAAATGGACCCAATGGATCTTCCTTAAACTTTATGAGCACGATCTGGCCTACGTCGCCGACGTCCCGGTGAATTACTGCCCCGAACTCGGAACGGTCCTTGCCAATGAAGAAGTCATCGACGGAAAATCCGAACGCGGAGGTTATCCCGTCATTCGGATGCCGATGAGGCAGTGGATCCTTCGAATCACCAAATACGCCGACCGCCTGGAGAAGGACCTCGCCCTTCTCGATTGGCCGAAATCGACCATTGAGATGCAAAAGAACTGGATCGGGTCCTCCGAAGGGGTCGAAATTCTTTTCAAGATCAAAAACTCCGCCGAATCGTTCGAGGTTTTCACCACCCGGGTCGACACTTTATTCGGATGCACGTATTGCTGCCTGGCCCCCGAACACCCTTTGGTGAAAAAACTCGCCTCAAAGAAACAAAAGGCCGAAGTCGAGTCCTACGTCAAGAAAGCCGCGGCCAAATCCGATTTGACTCGAACCTCGCTCGAGAAGGAAAAGACCGGGGTTTACCTCGGAGTCGATGCCGTCAATCCCATCAACGGGGCCATTATTCCCGTCTATGTCGCCGATTATGTTCTCGGGTCTTACGGATCGGGGGCCGTGATGGCGGTTCCGTGCCATGACGAAAGGGATTATGATTTCGCCAAGAAACAAGGCTTGCCAATGATCCAGGTCCTCGAAGGGGACGTCTCCGAAAAGGCCATGACGGAAGATGGTAAGCACATCAATTCCCAATTCGCCGATGGACTCGATATCGCCGGGGCCAAGGCCGCCATCACCAAGAAGCTTGAGGCGATCGGAGCCGGTCGCGTGGTCGTGAATTACAAACTACGGGACTGGATTTTCTCCCGTCAACGCTATTGGGGTGAACCAATCCCGATGGTGAGCCTCAACGACGGGACCGAAGCCCCGCTTAAAGAGAGTGATCTTCCGCTCGTCCTCCCGGAGATGGACCAATACGCCCCCTCCAAAAACGGGAAGCCGCCGTTGGCTAACGCCCCGAAGGAATGGCTGAACGTCGTCGTGAACGGGAAGCCGGGGACGAGGGAAACCAACACCATGCCTCAATGGGCGGGCTCGTCTTGGTATTACCTTCGTTTCATCGATCCGGACAACGACAAAGCGATCGGGGATCCGAAACTCCTTGAGCATTGGCTCCCGGTCGATCTTTACATCGGAGGGCAGGAACACGCCGTTTTGCATTTGCTTTATGCCCGTTTTTGGCACAAATTCCTTTTCGACATCGGAATCGTCAAATGCCCCGAACCATTCAAAAAGCTTTATCACCAAGGCATGATTCTTGGCTCCAACAACGAAAAGATGTCAAAGAGTCGCGGCAACGTCGTCAACCCGGACGACATCGTGGCATCCCATGGAGCGGATTCCCTTCGCCTTTACGAGATGTTCGCCGGACCCCTCAATGAGGCCAAGCCGTGGTCGACGACCGGACTCGATGGGGCCCATCGCTTCATCGAGCGATGCTTCCGCCTCGTCGACGGGCCGGAGTTTGTAGCCAAACTCTCCGTGAATAATTCCCACGAGCTTGATTATTCCTACAACTTCTTGATCAAAAAAGCGACGGACGATTACGAATCCCTCGGCTTCAACACCGCGATAAGCCAGATGATGATCTTCATCAATGATGTCTACAAAGCACAATCGCTTTACCGTCCTTACATCGAGGGTTTCGTCAAGGTTTTCAGCTGCCTCTGCCCCTTCGCGGGCGCTGAGATGTGGGAGAAGCTGGGCCATCGGACTCCGATTGATTACGAGAAATGGCCGACTTTCGATCCGTCAAAACTCATTAACAACATCGTCAAGATGGCGATCGCCGTCAACGGAAAAACCCGCGAAGTCATGGAGTTTGGGACGGACGAAGCCGAAGAGAAGATCAAGGCCGCGGCCCTTTCCAATGATCGGATCAAATCCTTCATCGGATCAAACCCGATTAAAAAGGTCATTGTCGTCAAAGGCAAAATTGTCAATATCGTTTGCTGATCGGAGTTTCAGATGTTTTTGCTTTGAATAAACGCGTTTTATATAGCGTGTTTTAACAAAAAAATTTGCTAGTTTCCGCTGTTTTAACGGATTTGCAAATCGTAATATTAATAAGAAAAACTCTGATATTGCTTAATTGCGGTTTTAAAAAAACCACGTTTTCTCGGCCTTCCCTTCCTCGTCGGCTTCATGTTCCAAAAGCACCTCACGGATTTCGTTTCCCTTACTAACGAAGCTGCCGCCTCAATTTATTCGATAAACTCAACAAGAACTATGCTTCAATCAGTTCCCATGAGATAGGCCCCGAGCCCCGAAGAGCGATGGCTCATTCACATCCGAGATGTTCTGCAAATGGAAAGGGTCGATCGCCATGGTCGGATCGTCGGCGGGCGATTCGCTTGGAAGGCGCTTTCTTTTGCCCTGTGAGTTCTGAATGGTAGAATATACTCGCAAGCCACTTCCGGTTGGGAAGAGCTTAGCGGAGGTAGACCTAAATGCTCTTAGCCATTGACATCGGCAACACTTTGACCGATCTTGGGGTCTTTGAAGGCGACAAACTGATCTCCACCTATAAGACCAAAAGCGATATCGATAAGTCTTATGAAGAGTATCAAGCCATTTTGGCTTTTTATATTCAAACCCATAATTTGTCGGTAAAAAACATATCCGGTTCGATCATTTCGAGCGTCGTTCCTTCCCTCTCGACGATTTGGGCCAAACTTTGCCTCGATCTTTTCAAATCCAAGCCCATTATCCTTGGCCCTCACCTTCGGACGGGCTTAGCCATGAAAGTTGATCATCCGGCTGAAGTCGGGGCCGACATCGTCGCGGATGCGGTGGGGGCCTTCAAGAAATATGGCACCGCTTCGGTGATCGCCGATCTTGGGACAGCGAACAAAGTCATCTTCGTCGATAAAGATGGGGCCTTTTCCGGTGTTTCGATTGCCCCAGGCTTCAAAATCAGTATCGAAGCCCTCATCGAAAACACCGCCGTTCTGCCGGAGGTTTCCCTTCAGGTACCTCCCCACGCGATCGGAAAGAACACCGAGGACGCGATGAACGGGGGCCTTATCTTTGGGACGGCCTTTGCCATCCGGGGTTTGGCCGAAGTCTTTGAAAAGGAAGCCGGTTATCCCCTCAAGCGCATCCTTACCGGCGGCAACGCCCCCTATGTCAAATCGGTCCTAAACGATTTCGTTTACGACGAATGGCTCCTCCTTGATGGGCTCCGCTTCATTTACGAGAGGGTCCGCAAATGAACTGGTATAACATTGCCTTCCTTGTTTTTTCATGCCTTCTGCTCCTTCTAACCATTTTCATCTACTACCGTTTCTTTCCTTCCGATCGGAAGATTAGCCCGGTTCAGGACATGACCATCGACGCGCTTTTCATCGCCTTGATTCTGATAATGAGCTTTGTTCCCAATCTGGGTTATATCACCGTCGCGCCGGGGATCTCCCTTACCCTCGTCCATATCCCGGTTCTGATTGGGGCTTGCCTCCGAGGTTGGAAGAAGGGGACGATTTACGGTTTCGTTTTCGGCCTTTCGAGTTGGCTTGCCGCCTTGATGGCGGGGTCGGGTTTCAACGTTTTCTTCATCTACCCTTGGACGGCGATTCCAAGCCGGATTCTTTTCGGCTTTATCGCTGGCCTAGTCTACGATTTGGGAAGGAAGTTCTCCAAAAAATATGCTAAAAGCATATACTTAGCCTTAGTGAGCGCTTTGCTCACGATGATCCACACCGGATTAGTCTTCTTCAATCTTTGGATCTTCTATCACGCCGAGATCGAAGCTTTGTTTGCTTCCTCAAATCCGATTTCAAGCGGCGTGAGCTGGACTTTCTTGAGTGTCATCCTGATTGGGATGGCGGGGGAAATGACGCTTGCCGCCTTTCTCGTTCCATCCATCAGCTTCGCCTTGAGGAAAGCTCTGCCGAAGCTTTGGGTTCACTGATTAAAGAGGGAGGCCGACCGAGCACCACGAAAGGAAAAGAAAAAGCATGCCTAATTTCAAAAAATTGTCGAAAACCTACTACAAAAACGCCATCGTCTCTCTTCAGGAACTAGTCCACATCCAGTCCGTTTACGATGAGAAGACCGCCACTTCCGAAGCCCCATATGGAGAAGGAGTCAAGAAAGCCTTGGATTTCGTCGCCAAACTTGGCGAGGATTATGGTTTCAAAGTCGATAAATGCGATGGCCATGCGACCGAACTTTCCTTTGGCGATGGCCCCAAAACCATCGGTGTTTACGCTCATAGCGACGTTGTGCCCGTCTCGGGAAAGTGGGACAACCCCCCCTTCTCCGCCGTTATCAAGGGCGAAGGCAAGGAAGCCAAGATGTTCGGCCGCGGAACGAGCGACGACAAGGGGCCCCTCATCGCCGCCTTGTACGCCGCCAAACTTCTCAAGGACAACGGCCTTCTTGACGGCTACAAAGTCCGCCTCGTGGCCGGAGGGGACGAAGAAAGAGGCTCCAGCTGCCTTGAATACTATTTTCATAAACTTAACAAACCGGCGTCCGATTTCGGCTTCACCCCCGATGCCGACTTCCCGCTTATCTATGCGGAAAAGGGAATTAGCCATTATCGGGCCGTCCGTCTGATCGACCTCAAGCCGATCATCGCCATCGATGGCGGCGTCGTCATCAACGCCGTCTGCGACAAAGCGGTCGTGACTCTCCCCAAAGATCCATCGTTCCTCACTTTCTTCAAAGACGCAAAAATCGACGGCGACGCCTCCGACTGCGGCGAAGTCATGGTCGTTACCTTCAAAGGGAAATCCGCCCACGCCTCGACGCCGGAAAAAGGCCTTAACGCCGCTTTGCTGGCCTTTAAAGTCCTTGGCCAGTTCTACAAAATCGACTATCTCAAACAATTGGCCGAGACCCTTGCCGATCCCAACGGTAGAGGTTTTGGCGGATTGGCCGAATCGACCGAACTGGGCCCAACCACATATAGTTATGGGATCGTGAGCTACGCCGGGAACGTCCTCAAACTTACTGTCGATTTCCGCTATGGCGAGTCCTGTGACCCATTGAAATGCATCAAAGGATTCGAAGCGGCCACAAAGATGAACGCCACCCTCCTCAGCGAGGCCAAACCCCTTCTTTTCGACAAGAAATCCCCTCTCGTTTCGACCTTGATGAAATCGTATCGGCGGATGACTTTCCATTTCTTCGATAAGCCGATGGCGATTGGAGGCGGCACTTACGCCAAAGAAGCCAAGAACTGCGTCGCCTACGGTTCGGCCTTCAAAGACCATCCGGGCGACATCCATTCTCCAAACGAATACATTTACATCGACGATTTGACCAAACAGATCGCTATTTATGCCGATGCGATTTACCGTTTGGGGCACGTTAAAGCGTGAGAGGCCGTCATAAGAAGTGGGCGGCCCCGTTCCTAAGCGACCACCCCGAGATCGTCTTTGCGAAAATCGATCCGCAGGATCCGTTCTTTTCCGATGGTCCGCTTTATCTCGAGATTGGGATTGGAAAAGGGGATTTCATTATTGGAATGTCTTCTCTTTTGGGTGGGAAGTGGCTTGGTCTCGAACGTGACCTTTCCATTATGGGGTCTGCGGCTAAAAAAGCCGTGGAATCCGGAAAAGCCAATATTCGTCTTCGCGCCGCCGACTTCGATTTCTGCTTTGAGGAGATGGCGGGCCTTTCTTTTGATGCCATTTTCTTAAATTTCTCCGATCCTTGGCCTAAGAAAAAACATTGGAAACGGCGTCTCACGACCACCGATCGGCTCCTTAAGATGAAGGCCCTTCTCAAGGAGCGGGGTTTGGTTTACTTCAAAAGCGATAACCAAAATCTCTATGACTTCACTCTCGAAGAGGCCAAAAAAGCCGGTTACCAAATCGTTTCCTCCACCGGCGATTATCAATGCGATCCCCTCGACGTTCCGACTGAGTATGAAAAGAATTTCCGAAGTTTGAATACGCCCATCACCCGTATCATCTTAAGGAAATAACTTTTTCACATAGTAGAATTGGAATGGAGAAAATGAATATGTATCGTCTCTTCTACAATTACAAAGTGACCGGCGACGTTCTCTATATCGTCTATGACCCTGCCTCTTACCCCGACAAAACGCTTAAGGATGGCGATGTCGTGGCCTTATTCAAAAATGATCGCCTCATCGGGATCAACATCTTCGGTATCTCTGAAGTCGTCAAGCTTCGGACCGACGGAATGATCGTCACCCCCGAGGATGCGTTGATCGATGTTGTCAATACGATCCTCTCGAGGGCTCATCTTGAGAAATTGGCTTATTGTCGCGATTCCGGTTATAAAGTCGGGAAGATCGTCTCGTTGGAGGAACACCCCCTTGACGAGAAGGCCAAAATCGTCCATCTCGATTTCGGCTCAGGCCATCTCGTCGAGACCTTTTCCCATTACCCGAATCTTGAGGTGGGAGATCTCTTGGTTGCCGCCCTCGATGGGACCATCAGATTCGACGGAACGCTATTCCGAGCCGGGGCCGTCAGGAACATCGGTCACGACGCAGATATTTGCTCACCGAAGGAACTGCGGGTCGGCGATGACTTCGCTAAGGCCTTCAAAGCCAAGGAAGGTTACAAGCCCGGCGATGACTTCTATCTAGGAGGGCAATGAAATGGAAAGCGAAATCAAACTCAAGGAGGCCGGAAAGATCTCCCGTCTCACCAACAGGACTTTTCAATTCGACGAGCGGATCGGCGACGGCTTTTTCTCCGCGAACTATTTTTTGAAATCCCGCCTTATCGTTGCCCATCGGGCTCCCAATCACATCGTGACTGAGCAGTGGTTTCAACGCCGCGACGACACGATGGTGTGCGGCCTTGACGAATCGATCGCCATCATTCACACCTTCGCGGCCCATCCCGAGAATCTCCTTATTGAGGCTCTGAATGACGGAGAACTGGTCCAATCTGGCGAACCGGTTCTAAAAGTGACTGGAAAATACGAAGATTTCGGATTCCTCGAAAGCCTCATCGATGGCATCTTGGCTCGCCGGAGCAGCGTCGCGACGAACGTCAACGAAGTGGTTCGAGCTCTCCGCGGGACTCCGGTATTCTCGATGGCGGACCGTCAAGACGATTACCTGACTCAACCAGGCGATGGCTATTCAACTTATGTGGCTGGTATCAAAGCCTTTTCCACGGACGCCCAAGGATCATGGGTCGATAGGAAAGGGATGGGGACGATGCCCCACGCCCTCATCGAGGTCGCGGGAGGCGATATCTGCAAAGCCGCTGATATCTACCACGCCGAATTCCCCAACGAGCAAGTCACCGCCCTCATCGATTACAACAACGACGTCACGGTCGACGCGGTGGCTTTGGCCCGACATCTCGGGCCGGTTCTCAAAGCCATCCGAGTCGACACTTCCAGGGCGCTTGTCGATCATTATTTCGATGGCAAAGATACTTCGGGTTTCGATCCCCATGGCGTCTGTAAACAATTGATATATGCCTTGAGAAAAACACTCAACAGTTGTGGATTCAATTACGTCAAAATCATCGTTTCCAGCGGTTTCACTGCCTCGAAAATCGATGAATGGACTAAGGAAGGCGTCCCCGTCGATATGTATGGTGTCGGAACTTCGCTGGTTAACAACACAACCGTTGGTTTTACTGGCGATCTCGTGGTTTTAGATGGTAAAGACGAAGCAAAAGAAGGGCGACGAAACATCCCGAGTAGACGGCTGAAAAAGGTTCCTTTTCCGATTTATTGACCCTTTTCTGAAAACCCTTTCCATTTCATGAAAGTATTTTCATAGACAGCGCAAATGCTTTCATCTACAATGATAGAGGATAAGGGGGTTTATCCACATGGAGAATTTAAAAGACCGCGTTACAATTTATCAGGTCGCTCAATCGGCGGGCGTATCACTCGCCACCGTCAGCCGCGTCATCAATAAGCAAGGCAACGTCACCGAAGCCACCCGAAAAAAGGTCGAGGACACCATCAAATCACTTGGCTACAAACCTTCTGGACTCGCTCAGGCCCTCGCCACCAACCGGACGACCAATATTGGGGTCATTATCCCGAGTGCCAACTACGTTTATATCTCTAACATGCTTAACGGCATCACGGAAGTCGCCAAGGAAAAAGGCTTTGTTTTGACGCTTTTCTCGACCTCCCACAGCCGCGAAGAAGCCCTTTCGATGATCGAGAAGGTCATCACCGCCCACGTCGATGGAGCCATCGTTTTCGACGATGAGCTCAACCAAGACGACATTACGAAGATCAATTCCTACAACGTCCCAACCATCGTCGTGAACAACAAAGTCACCGGCGAAAGAGTTGGATGCGTCCTCTTCAATTACGACGATCTCCTTCGGGAAATCATCAAGAATTACTACACGAAGGGCGGCCTCCGGGTCATGACCTTCCTCCACGTTCATAACTGCGGACGTTTGTTGGCCCGCTGCGAGAAAACCTTCGTTGAGACCCACGAGGAATTGGGGAAGAAATACGTCGTCATCAATTGCGATGATTCCTATACCCATACCTACAATGATTTCGCGGAATATTTCCGGAAAACCAAATCCGGATATTTCATTGCCTATCGCGATTCGATCGCCTCCGCAGTTGAAAATGCCGCCACCGACGCCGGCCTTAAAGTTCCCGACGACGTCGAAGTCATTTCGCTCGTCGGAACGAAATATGCCAACATTACCCGCCCGACCCTCACCTCCATGCAAATCGACATGGCCGAAGTCGGGAAGCGGGCGATGTACATGCTAACCGATCTCCTCAATCACGATCTCATCGAAAAGACCGCGAAATTCGATGCTCATCTCGTGGTTCGGAATTCGACCAAGTCTTGAGTTAAGCGTGGAAATTCGATTTTCGTCTTTGCTCCATGCCCACATAAGCCTCGCTCATCCTCTTTTTTGTTGGAAGCCCATGGAATCGAATCGGGGCGACCATATCTTTTCAAAACGTTCGCTTGTTGGTGATATAATGCCTTAAACGACATGGCCCAACCCATGGACATCGAAGAAAATATCTTTGAACCCGTCGATTTGTTTCGTTCCCGGTTTCGGGAAGCTCACGCCAAGAACGTCAGCGACTTTTTCGAGGATTTGCTGAAGAAATCCGGGGTTGACGAAGCAAAGAATAAGGATACGGTCTCGAAGATAAAGGCCAAGCAGAAGCAAATCTCCGAACAAAGCCGCAAGGTTTCCGGAAAGAAGACCCTGCGGGGTTTTCTAGTTTTCCTTATCGTCGTCAGCCTTATCGGGGCCGTCGCTTTCCTCATGGGGTTCATCGACGCCAGCCTCGTCATCTTGCCGGCCGTCTTTTCGATCCTCATCATCGTGGGGTGCGTTCTTTTGGCCGTGCTCTTCGGCTTGCTTATCGGGCTCAAGATCAACAAAGACATCAAAGGGTTGGAGGCGATCCTCTTCAAGCTCAATTCCGAGAACGGCATCCTGATTCAAGAAGCGTGGGCCGAGATGGCCCCGTTGAACCGCCTTTTCGATTGGGGAACGACGCAATCGCTCGTGAGCAAAACGATCCCTATTATTAAGATGGATCCCTGCTTCGACAACGATCGATTCGAGTGTCTGAACCAGAAATACGGTCTTGAAGACAACTCCGATCCTAAGCGTTCGGTCCTCTATGTCCAAAGCGGCGAGATGGTGGGGAACCCGTTCCTCATCGCCCAAACCATGAACACATGGACCGGAAGCTGCGTTTATACCGGAACCTTGCAAATAAGTTGGACCGAGACGTACTACGAGAACGGCAAATGGGTCACCCGGACCCGCTACGAGACGTTGAAGGCTTCCGTGACCAAGCCCATGCCATGTTTTGGGACCGAAACCCGGTTGATCTACGGCAATGAGGCCGCGTTGGGGCTATCGTTTTCGCGAACCCCGTCGGGGGCCAACGGAATGAACGAGAAACAAATCGAAAAATTCGCCGACCGCAAAGGGAAAGAAATCGAGAAAATGTCCGAAAAGGCCGTTTCGAAAGGCCAATCATTCACGGCTTTGGCCGAAACGGACTTCGAAGCCCTTTTCGGCGCCTTGAACCGCAACGACGAGGTTCAATACCGCCTTTTGTTTACCCCTTTGGCTCAACGGGAAATGATGAAAATCATCAAAGACAAGGAAGTCGGTTTTGGCGACGATTTCTCTTTCGTCAAAAGGAACGGGATCAACATCGTCGAGCCGTCCCATCTTCAAAACGTCGACCTTTCGGGGGATCCCGGGAATTTTCTCAGCTACGATTTGGAGGATTCGCGGAAGAGGTTCAACGACTACAACAACTTTTACTTTAAATCCTTCTATTTTGCCTTCGCCCCCATCCTCGCCATCCCCGTTTACCAACAGCAGAAGCCCCACGAATATATCTATAAAGACATCTATAAATCGAGGACCTCATGCTGGGAGCACGAATACTTGGCCAATCAATTGCCCGTCGGGATGCTTAAACATCCCGAATCGATCACCTCGAACATCGTGAAAACGGGCTTCGTTTCTTCGAACGATGGCGCCGACCGTCTTCAAGTGACAACCTATGGAAACAAGGGAATCCCTCGGGTCGATCTCGTTTCCGTCTTGGGAGGCGATGGGAAGACGCATCTCGTTTCTGTCCCATGGACCGAATACGTTCCGGTCAAAAAGACGACCAATGTGATCGTGGAGCGTTCCGACGATATCGGCAGGCAGAAGGTCAACCAATTGAACGCGACTTCGCAAACCTGGAAGGATTTCTTGAAGAGCAACTCCGCCAGCATGGTTTATCGGAAGGCCGTTTTGGCCTACATCGCTTTGAATGGCGTCGACGATTCAACGTTGGGAAAGGCGGGGGAGATCCTTAAAAAATCTGAATAGCGATTTGCGGTAGTATAATATAAAAGAGCCAAAACAAAAAAAGAAGGACCACAAAATGGCAAATGATTTGGACGAAATGACCGGCCCGGTCAATAAAGAGGGCAGAGACATCAACGTCATCGAAAAACAGATCCCGGTTCGAGTCGGGCCCGGTTCCGTCGTTTTCGAAGTCATCCTTTGGGTCTTGGGCATCATCCCCGGGCTCATCTTCCTCTTCGTGAAGATCAGGGCCGCGAACTACCTTCGCCAACTCCAGCAGAAGATTCAGCACGATGCCTCCCAAATCGACAACTACCTTGAGCAACGGGTCGTCATTTTGGAGAACGCCGCGGCGATCGTCGACAAGGCGATGAAATTCGATCAAGAGACCATGACCACCATCGCGGCCTATCGCAGCGGTGGCAAGATCGGCGATGACAGCGATCGGAACAAAGTCGCGAAGGACATCGATGGAATTGCTTCTAAAATCAATGTTGCCTTCGAAAATTATCCCGATTTGAAGGCCCACGCCGAACTCGCCGACGCCATGCAGCAGAACAGCTATCTCCAGAAAGAGATCACCGCCGCCAGGGAAGTCTATAACGACACCGTCAACCAATGGAACCGCGACATCAACGCTTGGCCCGCCAAGATGATCGTCGCCGCCAAGGCCGGCTACACCACCCGGATTCCCTTCACGGCCTCCGTCGAGGTCAAGCAGCAAGCCCGCGCGAAGTTCTTCTGACCCCTTCAATCCGTCATGCCCTTTGGGAACTAAGCGTTTCCGAAGGGCTTTTCTTTGCCTGGGCTTCCTAAGACGTCAATCTTTGTTGCTATGCTATTCCGATGTGGAAAGGTAAAATAAGACCAAATCATGACCAAGATCCCCAAAAACAATAAACCTGCGACGAATATGTTGAGGTTTTCCACTCATTTGTCGGAGTTGTCCCAGAAGGTCTCTTGCCGATGAAAATCGAAGAAAGACTTCGGGCCGCTCTCGATCGAGGCGACGAAACCTCGATTCGGCAGGTTTTTGAGGAGATATATTCATCCTATTCCCGCTTAGCCTTTTTCGTCGCAAGGCAGATTCTCGGGGAGGAAGACGCCGAAGACGCCGTCAGCGAAGCCTTCGTGTCTTTCTTCGACAACCTCGCATCCAAACGGGACGTTAGGAACATCAAGTATTACCTCCTCAACTCTGTCAAATTTATTTCCTATCGGAAAAAGAAAGAGGCGGAAAAGAAACTTGCCTTCGACGACGATCTCCTTTCCGACGACAAAGGGGTCGACGTTGCCAAGAACCTCGACAATGTTGAGATGCTGGGTGAGATCAAGGACGTCTTGACCCCCTCCGAGATGCATCTGCTCGTCGAACATCTCGAGCTTGGGAAGACTTTCCGAGAAATCGCCCTCGAGGAAAAGACGACCGGTTCGTCAATCTCCAGCAAATACAAAAGGACCCTCGACAAATTGAAGGACCATTACCGAAAGGAAGGACGTTTATGATAGAGAAGAAAACCGAAAAAATCTTCCGTCAAAACTTTGAATCTTCCCTTTCGAAGTGCCCCGTCGATTTCGAACGGATCGCCACCAAAATCGACTTTTCCCAATATAAACGCCCCATCGCCCCAAAAAAGAAGTGGCTTAAGCCCTTCGTTATCACCTTCTCGTGTGTCTTCACCGCCATCCTCGTGACCACCGTTTTGCTCGCGTCACCTCTCTTCCGCGCCTCCCAAACGGCCTTCTCCTCCAACGCCGGGACTGCCGCGACCGTTTTGACGGAAGGGGCCTCGAGCTTTGCTTCCGACGGCGGTTCAGACGGGACGGCCATTTCTGAATTCTCTTCGGGCCAATAAAAATGCAGATTATTTTCGTCAGCCCTCATCGGGACTTTTCTTCTTTCTTAGCACTCAGCCCTTGACAGTGCTAAAAACATGGCTAACATGATTAGCGAAAACAGGTTTGAGGAGGATTAACAAACATGATCAGACCTTTATCCGATTACGTTCTGCTGGAGAAACTGCCCAGCGAGAAAAAAGTCGGCTCCATCATTCTCACGAGTGAGAAGAAACAGGCCAACGCCGCCACGGTCGTGGCCGTCGGCTTAGGCGCGAAAGACAAGACCGGGAAACTCATTGCCCCAACCGTCAAAGCGGGCGATAAAGTCATCTATCGCGAATACAGTGGGACCGATTACGAGGAAGGGGACCACAAGTACCTTCTATTGAAGAACGAGGACATCCTCGCCCTCATCGACTGATCAAGGAGCACATTCATTATGGCAAAGGATATTAAATTCGGAAAAACCGCCCGCGACGCCATGGTCAAAGGCGTCGATACGTTAGCCGACACCGTCAAGGTCACGTTGGGGCCGAAGGGCCGCAACATCGCCCTCGATAAAGGGTATGGCAGCCCCGTCATCTGCGAAGACGGCGTCTCCATCGCCCGCGAAATCGAATTGAAAGACAACTTTGAGAATATGGGGGCCAAACTCGTTTACGAAGTTGCCAATCAAACCAACGAAAAGGCCGGCGACGGGACGACGACCGCGACCGTTTTGGCTCAAAGCATGATCCACCGCGGAATCAACGCGGTCGAAAAAGGCGCCAACCCGGTTTTCGTCCGGGCCGGCATTGAAAAGGCCGGGAAAGCCGTCGCCGAAGAACTTCTCAAGATTTCCAAACCCGTCACCACGAACGAAGACATCGAATCGATTGCCGCGATTTCCAGCCATGACGAATCGATCGGCAAACTCATCGCCGAAGCCATGGAAAAAGTCGGGAAGAACGGAGTCATCACCGTCGACGAATCAAAGACCAGCGAAGACGAACTCGTCCTCTCCCAGGGCCTCGAATTCGACAAAGGCTACCTAAGTCCTTACATGGTCACCGATAACGAAAAGATGGTGGCTGAGCTCGAAGATGCCTATGTCCTCGTCACCGACATGAAGATCAGCAACATCAATGACGTCGTTCCGCTTCTTCAGGCCATCGTCGACAGCCACAAGCCGCTTCTGATTATCGCCGACGACCTCGACAGCGACGTCACCTCGACCCTCGTGGTCAACAAACTCCGCGGAACCTTCAACGTCGTCGCCACGAAAGCCCCGGAATTCGGTGATGCCCAAAAGGCCGCCCTTCAAGATATCGCCATCCTTACGGGCGCCAAGTTCTTCTCAAAGGATCTCGGAATGTCCGTAAAGGATGCGAAGATCGATGATTTGGGCGAAGCCAAAAAGGTTACCGTCAAAAAGGATTCGACCACTCTCGTCGGCGGAGAAGGTAAGAAAAAAGACCTGGCCGATCGAATCGCCGAGCTTCAGGCTCAGTATCAGATCGTCACCAGCGATTACGACAAGAAAACCCTCGCCAAGAGGATTGCCAAGCTTTCGAACGGTGTCGCCGTCGTCAAAGTCGGAGCGCTCACGGAGAGCGAGATGAAAGACAAGAAACTCCGCATCGAAGATGCCTTAAACGCGACGAAAGCCGCGGTTTCCGAGGGCGTCGTGGTCGGTGGTGGGGCCGCCCTTGCCGAAGTCTACGCCTCATTGAAGGACCTCTTGAAGGATTCGAACCCCGATATCCAAAAGGGTATTGATGCCGTTATGGATTCACTTTTCGCCCCTCTTCGCCAAATCGCCGACAACGCCGGTTACGATTCCGAAGAAATCACCGAGAAGCAGAAGACCCAAAAAGTCGGATTCGGCTTCGACGCCCTCAAAGGCGAATGGGTCGATATGGAAAAAGCCGGAATCGTCGATCCGACCAAAGTCACTCGTTCGGCCGTTCTTAACGCTAGCAGCATTTCCGCGATCTTTGTGACCACCGAAGGGGCCGTCACCGAGGTCAAAGAAGAAAAGCCCGCGCGAGGAGCGATGGGCGGCGGCGACATGGGCGGGATGTATTGATCGGCAGCCGATTATGCAACCCCCGGAAGCCTAAATGACTCCCGAGGGTTTTCGTTTTGATTCGTTTCTTAATTCAATAAATTGCGATAAAATAGCAAACGTATGGAAAACATCATCGACGATCTCAATTATCGTGGTCTGATTGAACAATATAGCGACGAGGCGAAGATCCGCGAGCTTCTCTCTTCCCCCCAAACGATTTATTGCGGATTCGATCCGAGCGCCTCCTCAATGCATTTGGGTAATTTCGTCATGATCTCTTTGCTTATGCGCTTCCAAAGGGCCGGGCATCGCATCATCGCCGTGGTCGGAGGGGCGACCGGGATGATCGGCGATCCTTCGGGGAAAAGCAAGGAGAGGAACCTCCAAACCGAGGACGTCCTCAAAGCCAATACGGAATCGATTCGGAAGCAGCTGGTTCGCTTCCTCGATCTCAGCGATCCCAAGAAAGGGATCATCGTCAACAACTACGATTGGCTCGGCCAGATGAAAACCCTCGATTTCCTAAGGGATTACGGAAAGTTCTTCCCGATCAACTACATGCTCAACAAAGAGATCGTTTCCTCGCGGCTCGAAGCGGGGATTTCGTTCACCGAGTTTTCCTATCAGATTCTTCAATCGATCGATTTTCACCATCTTCATCACGCCTATAAGTGCAATATTCAAATCGGCGGGAACGATCAATGGGGCAACCTTACGAGCGGGCTCGAACTCATCCGAAAGCTGGATGGCGATGGCGAAGCGGTGGGGGTTCTCACGGCCCACCTCATCACCCGAGCCGACGGAAAGAAATTCGGCAAATCGGAAGATGGGGCCCTTTTCCTCGATCCAAAACTGACTTCGCCCTACAAACTCTATCAGTACTTCATCAATACCACCGACGAAGATGCGGTCAAATACCTCAAGGTTTTCACCTTCCTCACCCACGCTGAGATCGAAGCGGTGGCCAAAGACCACTTTGCGAGCCCGGGGGCCCGCATCGCTCAGAAGAAACTCGCTTACGAAGTGACGAAGGAAATCCATGGGAAAGACGGGGCCGAAGAAGCCCTCCGGATGTCCGAGGTCCTTTTCTCTGGCGAGGTGAAGACCCTCAAGGAAGACGAGATCCTCGAACTTCTCGGCTCGTTGAAAAAAAACATCGGCGGAGACAAACTCATCGAGGATCTGCTCATTGAACTCGGGGCCGCTTCCTCAAAACGGGAAGCCCGGACCTTCATCACCGGGAATTCCATCACGGTTAACGGCGACAAAGTCACCGACCTCGCCAAGGTCATCACCAAAGCTGATGCCCTTTTTGGGAAGTACGTGATCCTTCGCCGCGGGAAAAAGAATTATTACCTTGCGGAGTTTTGATCTAGTTTGACATCGGGGGCGTCGCGCGACGCTCCTTTTCTTTTCCGAAAAGAAAAAGCCTCGATTTCTCGGGGCTTTCTTTTTGAATCGATTAGAGCAAACGGTTGTAGTATTCGATGATCTGACTCTCTTGGATATCCTGCGGAAGTTCATTGCGCTCGGGCAAGCGGGTGAACGTTGCGGTGAATTTTTCAGCTTCGACTTTGACATAACCGACGGAAGCCGGTTTGCTGTCGAATGATTCCTTCACGCATTTGAGCGGTGAGGTCTCTTTGAGGGAGACGACATCGCCGATCTGGCAGAGATAGGAAGGGATATCGACTTTCTTTCCGTTAACGAGGATGTGACCATGGTTAACGAGTTGGCGAGCGGCCGCGCGGGTACGGGCAAAGCCCATCCGGTAGACGAGATTGTCGAGACGGCTCTCAAGGATGCGGAAGAAGGCCAAACCGGTGACGGTGGGGTCTTTCTTCGCCATGATGAAGAGACGGCGGAACTGACGCTCATTGACTCCGTAAAGGGTGCGAAGCTTCTGCTTTTCGAGAAGTTGGGTTCCATATTCGGAGGGTTTGCGCTTGCGATCTTGTCCGTGCTGACCTGGGCCATAAGGGCGTTTCTTGAGTTCCTCCCCGTTCTCCAAAATGGAAAACTGAAGATGGCGGCTCTTTTTCCAAACGCTGTCAATGTACCTAGACATGGTTAATTTCTCCTTTCTTTGCGTCACAAAGTTAGGGTGTTTCTTCCATCTCCCCGGGTGTTAGACATGATTTCGGCCAAGTAGCAACTGGCTTACTTTGTTTCGAGGCCTAACGTCGGA
>Ga0183100_1000022_pt1 | contig 147714 bp, 107 predicted proteins | sample Biomet2_FD_127789 | JGI IMG/M metagenome (GOLD analysis project Ga0183100, IMG submission 127789) | Microbial communities from bioreactor (seeded with anoxic lake sediment) at LBNL, California, USA - Biofuel metagenome 2 | ecosystem: Engineered > Bioreactor > Anaerobic > Unclassified ... | reverse complement strand
TGACCCTTGGGAACAGCGTAAGGTTGATTCTTTCGCGACTTTGTCAAAGGGAGAAGGGTACTCTAAATCTGATCTGACCGAATCAGGAACCCCAATAATTCTCTATGGAAGAATGTATACAAACTATCAAACAACCATCGATTCAGTTGATACTTTTGCAGAGCTAAAAACTGGCGCAATTATTAGTAAAGGTGGCGAAGTCATAATTCCCGCTTCAGGAGAAACCGCTGAAGATATTTCAAGGGCATCAAAAGTCGATAAATGCGGCATTATCCTTGGCGGAGATCTAAATATCATCAACGCAGATAAAACAGTTTCTGATGGTACATTTTTAGCAATTGTACTATCGAACGGAGATGCTCAAAAGAAAGTAAGCTCCCTTGCTCAAGGAAAGACTGTCGTCCACATCCATCCCGAAGATATTTCAACGCTTGAAATTTCACTTCCAGATTTAAAAGAGCAAGCCAAGATAGCATCACTATTTTCGAGTCTTGATTCCCTTGTCACCCTTCATCAGCGTAAGTGTGATAAATTGAAGACAATAAAGACCTCTTTGCTGAAAGGCATGTTTCCGGGAAATGGGGCAAATACCCCCAAAATTCGATTCAAAGGTTTCAGTGACCCTTGGGAACAGCGTAAGGTTGATTCTTTCGCGACTTTGTCAAAGGGAGAAGGGTACTCTAAATCTGATCTGACCGAATCAGGAACCCCAATAATTCTCTATGGAAGAATGTATACAAACTATCAAACAACCATCGATTCAGTTGATACTTTTGCAGAGCTAAAAACTGGCGCAATTATTAGTAAAGGTGGCGAAGTCATAATTCCCGCTTCAGGAGAAACCGCTGAAGATATTTCAAGGGCATCAAAAGTCGATAAATGCGGCATTATCCTTGGCGGAGATCTAAATATCATCAACGCAGATAAAACAGTTTCTGATGGTACATTTTTAGCAATTGTACTATCGAACGGAGATGCTCAAAAGAAAGTAAGCTCCCTTGCTCAAGGAAAGACTGTCGTCCACATCCATCCCGAAGATATTTCAACGCTTGAAATTTCACTTCCAGATTTAAAAGAGCAAGCCAAGATAGCATCACTATTTTCGAGTCTTGATTCCCTTGTCACCCTTCATCAGCGTAAGTTAGAAAAGCTGAAAAACATAAAGAAATCGTTGCTCGAGCGGATGTTCGCTTAGTTAGGAGGCTTTTTATGCCTGAATTTTTAAACGAATTAGATTTCGAAAAAGCAATAATTGGGTTGCTTCCGCACAAAGGCTGGGAACCAGTCGTTTTGAAGAACAAAACAGAGAAAGAACTGATAAACAACTGGGCGGGGATTCTGTATCAAAACAATAAATCTATCGACAAGTTGAACAATGTTCCGCTCACAGATTCAGAGATGGGGCAGATTCTCGATGACCTAAAAGCCAGGAGAACGCCTCACAAGATTCATTCGTTCATAAACGGGAAGTCGACATTGATAGTGAGAGATAATCCGCTGGATTCGCTGCATTTGGGGAAAGAAGTCTCGCTCAAAATCTATGATAGGAACGAGATTGCCGGCGGCCAATCGACATACCAAATCGTCGAACAACCCCGCTTTGAGAGGCACCACCCCCTTGCAAACGAACGAAGAGGCGATTTCACGCTGCTAATCAATGGAATGCCTGTCATTCATGTTGAGCTCAAAAAGAGCCGCGAATACCTTCAAGAAGGGATTAACCAAATCATCAAATACACTAATGAAGGTGTTTTTTCTGGAATCTATTCTTTGGTTCAGATATTTGTCGTTATGACCCCGGAGGAAACCGTCTATTTCGCCAACCCCGGCAAAGACGGGAAGTTCTTGAGGGAATTCATGTTTCATTGGGAGGACTTCAACAACGAGCCCGTCAACGATTGGCGAGCTATATGCGAGCAGCTTTTGTCGATTCCTATGGCCCACGAGCTTATCGGGTATTATACGGTTGCCGACAACACCGACAACTGCCTTAAGGTTCTGAGAAGCTATCAATACAATGCCGTAAAGCAAATAAGCAAAGTCGTCAGCGAGACAACGTGGGAACACCACGACTCCAAAGGCGGCTACATTTGGCACACGACCGGCTCAGGGAAAACATTAACATCGTTTAAGGCCGCTCAACTGATAGCGTCAAGCGGGGACGCCGACAAAGTGGTTTTCCTCATGGACCGCATCGAATTGGGCACGCAGTCACTGGACGATTACAAGAACTTCGCCGATGACAATGAAACGGTTGTCGGGACTAGATCGGCCAGCGGTTTGAAGGGCAAACTGCTCAGTGACAACCTGGATGAAACTCTAATAGTGTCTTCGATACAGAAACTATCGATTATCTCTAAAGAGAACGCTATTGGCGATATTGACATGGAGAAGATCAATAAAAAGCGGATCGTCATAATCGTAGATGAATGCCATCGCTCAACATTTGGGGACATGATGGCCGACATAAAAGCAAAATTCAAGACGGCATTGTTTTTCGGCTTTTCTGGCACCCCGATACAAAAAGAAAATTCAAAAAAGGAGCTCACGACAGCCGATATCTTCGGCAACGAACTTCACAGGTATACGATTGCTGATGGAATAAGAGACAACAATGTCCTTGGCTTTGATCCGGAACTCATTCCGACTTTTTCAAAAGACGATTTGAAGAAAGCTATAGCCCTTGATAAAAGCAAGGCATCGACGGAAGAAGAAGCGCTAAAAGACCCCGCAAAACGCGATGTTTTCCTTCATTATTTAAATGAAGTCCCGATGGTTGGGTTCTTCGATAAAGCCGGCAACTATGTCAAGGGTATTGAGGATGAGATTCCCGATTCGCAATATTCCGGAGAGGATCAGAGACATAAGAAGGCCGTTGTGGAAGACATACTCAAGAAATGGGTTACCCGTTCCCTCAACAAATTCCACGCCATATTCGCTACGTCGTCGATAAACGAGGCCATAGAATACTTCTATTTGTTCAAAGAATACGAAAAGGAAGACGGATATCCGAAAATCAACATCACCGCCGTTTTCGATCCGACAATCGATAACAACGATGGGTTTGTTTATAAGGAAAGTGGTCTTATCGAGATAATTGATTCTTACAACAAAACCTTTGGCCAGCATTTTACTTTGCAAACGGCCGATCTCTATAGAAAAGATGTGTGCCTCAGACTGGCTCACAAAGAGCCTTATGTGGCCATCGATTCTGATAGAGGCCAAGTGGTGGACCTTGTGATTGTTGTAGACCAGTTGTTGACTGGGTTTGACAGCAAATGGATCAACACCCTTTATCTCGACAAAATGCTCAAGAACGAGCACATTATTCAAGCTTTTTCGAGAACAAACAGGCTATTTAATAAACAAGAAAAGCCGTATGGGATGATCAAAATCTATCGTAGACCGTTTACGATGGAAGCTAGGATGAATGAGGCGCTGGAGATTTACTCCGGCAACAAACCATATGGAGTGTTTGTGCCAAAACTAAAAGAAAACTTAATTAAACTAAATGTCTTGTTTGGGCAAATCAAATCAATATTCGATTCTGAAGGAATTCCTCATTTTGAAAAACTGCCTGAGTCCCATGAGGCAATAGCCAAGTTCTCCAAACTCTTCACGCTTTTTAATTGTTTTGCGGCCTCGTCAAGGCTTCAGGGAATGGAATGGAAAAAGGATAGTTATGAATTCGAAGATGGCCAGGTGGTGGTGCGACAGTTCTCAGAGGAAGAATATATGGCATTGCTACAAAGGTATAAAGAAATCGAAAGAACCGGCGGAGAAGGGAACCCCGGCGAACCTCCATATGATATAGATCCGTCGATCACGAGCATTCCGGCTGATTTGGTCGATGCCGATTACATGAATTCAAAGTTTAAGAAATTCCTTCTTGTTTTGAATGGCGGGGACGAAAAAGCCAGAAATGATGCTCTTGACGAACTTCACAAAACCTTTTCGACATTAACCCAAGAAGAACAAAAGCAGGCCAGTAACATAATACATGACATTTATTCCGGAAAATTGGTCCCTACAGCCGACAAAACCATAAAAGACTACATAAATGAGTACCTTGTGCGTTTGAGCAATGAGAATATGCGAAAGTTTGCTGCATTCATTGGGGTTTCCGTTAATGAATTAAATGCATTTTTGGGCGATGTTGACAGAAATAATCCTGATGCTTTCGGAAGGTTGACCCAATTTAAAAAACTTGTAGATCGAACTCATTTAAGAGAAAGCCTTCAAAAGAAGGAGGGCCATCCATTTAGCGCCCCTAAAGCGAATATTGAGCTAGATGTCTTAATCAGAAAATATATTGAAGAGAACGGGTTTGATATCGATGAATAACTAATTCTTGGGAACAGTGTGAACTAGAATCTCTAGCCATTAAACATGATAATTTACGTGTGCCAGTTTCAGAGGTTGATAGAGTTCCTGGACCTACTCCATATTATGGTGCAAATGGTATTCAAGGATATGTTCAGGGATATACTCATAAAGGCGAATTCATCCTAGTTGCTGAAGATGGTGCTAATGATTTGAAAAACTACCCGGTTCAGTATGTAAATGGCGAAGTATGGGTAAATAATCACGCTCATGTACTACAAGGGAAACCAGATTTTGCCGATACAAGATTTCTCGGATATGCAATATCACAAACTAATATCGAACCTTTCTTGGTTGGTGGAGGCCGTGCTAAATTAAACGCTTCTACTATGATGAAAATCATGATTTCATCACCACAAAACACTCAAGAGCAGCAAAGAATTGGATCGCTTTTTGATAGCATCGATAAACTTATCACCCTTCATCAGCGTAAGCCGTATTCCTTTCAACAAAGTCCAGACAATGACCTCATTACTAAATCAACGTCCTTATTCTCAAGTTCTCTGATAATATGCAAATAGGTTTTCTCGGTTGTGTTCATACTAGAATGACCAAGCCTTTTGGCAACGCTAGCGATGGATACTCCGCCGAACAAGAGAAGAGAAGCATGAGTATGACGCAATCCATGAATTGTTATTGTCGGGATGTTCAATCTCTTACAATGTCTATATAAAGCCTCATTGATTGTAGAGTTATAGATTTTCCCATCAACAAAAATTGGCTTTTCAGGCGGGAGTTCTCTGACTAAAGTGGAAAATTGCGACACTATCATCCAATCAATTTGAATTTTTCTAATTGAAGATTTGTTTTTCGTCGGCGTAAATCCACCGCCGTCTTTATAATTCCAAGTTTTTGAAATTGATAGGGTTTGATGAGCAAAATCAAAATCATTTGGAGTCAAGGCGATTGCTTCAGAAAATCTCATTCCTGTTTTTGCAATCAAAAGTATGAGCCAGTCAATACTGACAGTATTTTTTAGATTTAAACCACCGATAAGTGAATGTAACTCAAATTGGTTAAGAAATTTAGGCTTTTTCACTCTTGGAGCCTTTCCTTTTATTATCACTTTCCTTGTCGGATCTCTACTAATCAATCCTTCATCAACGGCGTCAAGAATCGATGCCTTAATGTGGTGATGGAAATCCATCACTGTCTGTTTTTCATGATCTTTTGAGTAATCGTTAAGCAATTCTTGGTATTTAATTCTATCAATCTGCCCAATTCTTAATTTGGGAGCCAATTTCTTAATCCAAAATAGCGTCAGCTGATATTTTGATAGGGTCACTTTCCTAATTGCTCCATCTTTATAAGTATGAACCCATCTTTCAAAATACGAATAAAACAACTCGTTCTGTTTTAAAAACATTTATATGTTTCCTCCATTATTTATAACTTACGCTGATGAAGGGTGATAAGGGAATCTAGGTTTGTTAAACACGAAGCGATGAGTTTTTGTTCTTCAGTCTGTTTTGGAAATAAAATGTCCATATCAGAGATCATTTCTAGCCTTACAGAATCTACCGTTGCCTTCGCTGTCATTGACATAGCTCGTTTATAAAACTTTGTTGAGAAATAATAATAGAAATATTTCCCAATTACCTCTTGAAAATCCGCCATTTTATAACATCTTTGGTGAAGATCGAACTTCCCGTTAATATAATGGAAAACACGCCCAATATTTCCATCGCCTATAGTGATAACGGCCTCTTGGTCGAATAAATATTTATTACTTTTGACCGGTACATCAGAACGAATAAAGAAAGGATATTTTCCATCTTCAACTTGATCCTGAGCATTGCTCTTTCCGGTTGTGATTGAACATATATCTTTTGTCTTACGCTGTTCCCAAGAATTACATTTTTATGGGCCAGAAAAACATCAGATATTTAATAAGCGTTTCTCCCCTTTGTATGTTTATTTAATATGCGATTTGGATAATTGAGCCTGTCCTTGCGTGTTGAGACAGTGGTTGCTTTAGTGCTGAGAAAACGATCTATTCTCATGCAAAATATCTATTGATTGGTTAGTTCGTTTAGCAAATCGTAAAAACCGTCCTTTCGGCGCGGATTTCCCTTTGTTTTGCTTTTTAGGTCTCGCCTGGAACGCGACGAAAACAGCCCTAATCGCGGCGTTCATCCACACGGCTTCGCCCCGACCCGCCCCTCAGGGCAAGATGATTGCGGGAAAGGGAGTCTTAGAACGCGGTAAAGAGAAAAGGGGGTTTGAGGTCTCTTAACGATGTGAACATCTCTTCTGTTGATTGCACGGGAAAACAATGGAGGCTCTTCGTCGCATAAAGGAATCGTGACGTGCGCCCGGTTTTATCTAGGCTGAAAAATCCTGTGTTGCTCGTGGAATAACGCCATAAAAGGGTTTTTCATTAATTGCCGGCTATGGCGAATCGCTTCTGTTTTTGTGTTCGGCTGAAGAAAAATTTTCACAATGAGCACATCGAGTATCGAGAAAGCAAAGAAGAGTGCTAGAGTGTGTGTAGATATTCTAAAAAGGGTTTATATAACGTTCTTGATCCGACTTTGTTGGCACGCAATAAAGGAGTTCGAACAAAGATGGGATATTCGATAATGAAAATACGTGACCAATTCATAGACGCTATTTTGGCCGGAACGAAGAAGCGCGAATATAGGCTGGGCGTTCCCGCAAGGAAAGCGTTGAAGCCGGGCGATCAATTGGTTTTGGTTTCCACCCAAGACCAAAATAGATTTGTCCGAGTTTCCATTGCTAAAAAAGAAGAGTTCCCAAACTGGGAAACCGCCCTTGAGAAACACTGGAAAGACGATTTCTCAGGAAACTACAAATCAGTCGATAATGTCATGAAAGAATGTGGGAAATTCTATTCTCGTGACGAGGTAAAACAATACGGGATAGTGGTTTTCACCATAACTCCCATACACATTTCCTTTAGAAACAAAAACGTCCTATTGGATACAAACATTGTGATTCATAGGGAAAGTTATTCCAACGTGACATTCGAAGTCTCGCGCCTGTATAAATGGCTCGACGAACTGAAATGCAAAAAACTGATCCACCCCGACACGATTGAGGAAGTTAAGCGATACAAAGACCCAGCCGTAGTGGCCGCAATGTCCACCAAACTCGCTTCTTATGATGTTTTGGCTGATGAGGGGATGTCCGATCAGAACTTCATTGCCGCAATGAGCGATTTCAAGCAGGACCAGAACGGGCTGATAGACAACAAGCTTCTATACCAGGTCTATTCCGGTGCCGCCGATTTGCTGATAACCGATGACAAACTGATGCTCTCCAAAGCGTCGCGCCTTTTCATAAGAGACCAAGTGATGTCGGTCGATGAGTACCTGCATACCGTTGAGCTTCAGTTCCCAAAACTGGTCGATTACAAAATGCTCGCCGTCAAAAAGAAGCCTTTCGGGAAGATCGACTTGGGCAACCCTTTCTTCGATACGCTGAAAGAAGACTATCCAGGGTTTGAATCGTGGTTTAAGAAAAAGTCATCCGAAGAAGCCTACACATTTGAGCAAGCGGGCACCATTCTTGGCTTCCTTTATCTCAAAAGGGAATACGAAGATGAGGTTTACTCCGACATTATCCCCGTCTTTCCTAAGAAAAACCGGCTGAAGGTTGGGACGTTCAAGATAGATGACGCCCTGTCTGGGTTCAGGCTGGGCGAAAGATTCATCAAAATCATTTTCGACAATGCTGTCGCAGCCAAGGTAGATGAAATATATGTAACCTTGTTCGAGGGGAAAAGAGATGGAGTCGACGCTTTGCGCGATCTCCTGAAGAAATGGGGCTTCGTCTTTTGGGGGACCAAGGGCCAAGAGTCGGTTTTCGTTAAGAACATGCGCGGATACGACGCTTCCAAAGGCGTGATGTTCAATTTTCCGAATATTGAAAAACACCCACGCTTGTTTTTCTTACCGATTAAAGCGGAATACCACACAGGCCTGTTTCCAGATTCCATTCTTCGCAACGAGGATATGAGCCTCTATTCCGAGAACAAAGGGCACCTTTATTCGCTTGAGAAGATCTATGTGACAAACGCCTTCCCGACTGGCTGGAGGCCCGGTGATGTTCTCGTCATATACCGGATGGGCGAAAGATGGCCCAGGAAGTATTCATCGGTATGCACTGGGCTAGCCGTTTTGGAATCAGTCTCATCCCCAGGCACGCTGGAAGAGTATCTGAAGGAGTGCAAGAACAAATCGATTTTCAGCGAGAAGGAACTCGTTGGCTTTTATAATGTCAGCAGTTACAGGACCGTCGTGAAGATGATTGCCTATAGGACGTTTGATGACAAAATCACCTTGGACGAGCTGCAAACCAAAGGCCTCATCGGGGAGAACAGCGGTCCCAGGCCATTTGGGGAAATATCCGATGACTACTACGATTTGTTCATGTTATAATGAACAAAGGAGGTATTCGAAAATGAAACGCAAAATAGTGATTTCGATCAACCCGGAATTCGTCGCCAACATCATCAACGGAACCAAAAAATTCGAATACCGCAAGAGAGCCGCCAAAAGCGACATCTCATCGATCATCATCTATGAGACGGTTCCGGTTAAGAAAATAGTCGCCGAAGCGAAGATAGTCGAAGTGCTTTGCCTTGATCCAGAAGAGCTTTGGGAGCAAACGAAGGATCAGTCTGGCATAACCAAAGAGTTTTTCGACGCCTATTTCAAAGACAGGAAGATTGCCTATGCCTACAAGCTTGGTAAAGTAAAAGTCTACGGAGAGCCGAAGAAACTGATAGATTTTGGTTTGAGGACCGCGCCTCAGTCGTTCGCTTATGTCGTTTCTTGATAAAGGGCGATTGCTTGCGCGCAAAGAGAGGCCGCATAAATGATGTTCAAAATTAAAGATGGGCAAATGGCGCCCGTGAAAGAGGTGGACTTCTCTTTGGAAAGAAGCCTTCAGAGGATGGTAGAAGCCAATCTAGGCGTTTTATTCAACCTCAAGTTCTTGGTCACAGAATTCGTCATGAAGGCCTTTCGTTTTGATTCGGTGGCTTTCGACCCGGAGAGCAACTCCTTCGTCATCATCGAGTACAAGCGCGGAAAGAGCGAGAGCCTTGTCGATCAGGGCTATGCCTATTTGGACACCGCCTTAGATAGAAAATCTGATCTCGTGCTTCTTTATAACGAGGTGACCGGTGAGAACAGGCAAGTGAAAGACTTTGAGTGGGAGGGGATGAGGGTGTTCTTCGTCTCGCCGAGATTCACAGATTACCAAAAGAAGGCCACCGGCTACCAGAAGATGCCGTTTAGGTTATTCGAGGTCACAAAATACGAGAACGATATAGTCGTTCTGAACGAGATTAACAACGACAAAATCTCAGACAGCCCCGTTATCACGACCGATAATTCGACTGAAAACAAGGTTACCAAAGAAATCAAAGTCTACAGCGAGGAAGACCACCTTAAGGGGCTTCCAGACGAGATATCGGAGCTCTATTCGTCATTTAAGGAAATGGTTATGAATGTTGGGAGTTTGGATATCAAACCCACCAAAGTGTATGTCGCTTTTAAAGCAGGCAACGCCAACGTTACCGACGTGGAGTTCTTCAAGAGCTATTTGAAGGTTTTCATCAATCTCCCTAAGGGCGCATTAAAAGATCCTCTCGGCAAGGCCAAAGACATCACCGACGTTGGGCACCATGGCAATGGGGACTATTGCTTTGATTTAAAGCACGAAGAGGATCTTGACTACCTAATGTCGCTAATTAAGCAATCCTACAAGGCTAATTCTTAGGTTTGGAGGGCGAAAGATGAATTTTATAGATTTACATTGCCACACAATAGCGACAAAGCAGGATGAACCTGCGACTAGAAACGTTTCATCAAAATCCCTTTTCTTAACAAAAATAACAGGCGCCCATGTGTCTGTATGTGCCATAACGAACCATAATTTTTTCAACTCAGACCAATACGAAGAGTTTTCAAGCAACGATCAAAGCGTTCTTGTTTTACCAGGGGTTGAATTGGATGTTGTTCAAATCAATGGCGATAGAGGACATGTGATTGTTATAGGCAACAATCAAGGCGCTGGATATGAAGACTTCAAGTCATTCATAAATAGAACAGGGACAAACAAAAAAGAAAATGCCAATTCTTTTTCTATCGGCGTGGATTCTTTCATAACTGAAATTAAGAAGCTTGACTGCCTTGTCGTTGTTCATTACGGCGGTAAAAGTCCGGCAATTAGCGATGAGACTCTTGAAAAACTTGAGAAAGAATGTAGCAGCCCTATTTTCGTCGAGCCATCAAGTTTAATAAGCGCTTTTATCTATATGAACAACGGTATGCAATCATTGGTTGGATCAGACGTTAAGGACTGGTCTTCATATCCCGGCAAGGATTTGCCAGAACTGAAAATGCCTCTTGAGAGCTATGATTCCCTTAAGCTTCTTTTACAAAAAGACACGAACATAATTGAAAAGCGTCGTGATACAAAAAGACACGAACGTCCTTTTGATGTAATTAATAACGAGTACATGATTAACGAATCAATACCCATATATAAAGATTGTAATGTGATCATGGGTGGCAAAAGTTCCGGCAAAACGATTTTCTTAAAAGCAATTAAAGAGTATTTATGCAGAGAAGGCTTGTCGTCTTCTTTGGTCGATTATTTCAGCGAGAATGTAAAAGATGAATATAAAAAGCTTCTTGAATATTCTCCTTCTGATGATGAAATCAAAGAATATATCGGCCTCGAAGATTGCGGAACGAGCGACATTGCTACCATTAGGAATTTTGTTTTGCCATCCTTCGGCAATTCGTTTTCAAAAATAAAAGACTTCTATGAGTCCACTTCAAAAAGCAAGCTCTCAAAGCAACTTGGTTTTGTTTCTTGTATTACTTCATTTTCAGAAGACGTTGATAAATATAACAAGCAAAGAAAGACCTTTCAAAATGACTTCAAAGCCATAACAACCTTCAACGATACTGGAGTTCTTTCTAAATATTTGTGCAAGAAAGACTTTAACGAAGCAACGGATCTTCTTGATAAAGCAAAACTCGATATTATAGAAAAAAACAAACTCATCTTTCTCGAATTTCACTCATGTGAATTGGCCAATAAATGCATACAAAGTTTTAAAACGATCTATACGCAGCTCAAAGCCACGTCCGCATTGCCTGTTACGACAGGTCTAAAGGGTTTATATGATTCAAACCAACGTGTCATTATGGCTGCGACCCAAATTGGGAAAATTCTTAAAAAGGCTGACAAAGTAACGGAAATCGAGGCTGGAGAACTAGACGGGAAAGGAAAGGTTTCCATTTGTCATAGAATTGGCCAGACCATTAATTCCAAAAGCAATTTAACAGCTGTTAAAACCAGATTCGTTGGAACTGCTAGAGATATTTCAGCAGATATCTCGAAAATTCAAGATCACGGATTCTCGGTTGACCTAAAAAGTCTTATTGCTTCATTGGCTACCTTATTCAAGGACAACAACGTTTCGTCATTGAAAGATTTCCTTGGCTATCAGTCTTATTTTGTTAGGGAAAACAAAACATCATTTGAACCATCGAAAGGGGAGCAATCGGTTCTTGTTTTATCTAAAGCGCTTCAATGCAACTCGCCAAATGTTGAGTTTTATTTATTGGACGAGCCAGAAATGAGCGTTGGGCATAACTATGTAAGCAAAGTTATAGTCCCAAGAATAAAAGAACTATGTTCATTGGGAAAAACGGTTATTGTATGCACCCATGATGCAAACATTGGCGTAGGAACTCTTCCATTTCAAGTAATCTATCGCGAAGAGAGGAACGATGGGTCATATCATACATTTCTTGGCAATCCTTTTTCCGATGAACTTACTGATTGCAAAACCAAAGAAAAGAAAGCATGGAAAGAGGTTGCGGTTGAGATATTAGAAGGCGGGAGAAGCGCTCTAAACCTAAGGGAGGTAACATATGGAGACAGAGACTAAACTTGAGGTATATGATGCTGAATTAGTTAGTTCCGAGGATGCCAAAAACTTTTTCTTAGTTTTAAAAGTGCCAAACAATCCCCAAAAGATTCTTTTATCAGATACGGATCAAGCAGACCTTGACAAAGTTTTTTACTCATTGATAAAAGAGCTTTTGGCCAAGCCGTTTAAGTTTTTGTATAAGAAAAACGAAAACACAGAATTTGTTGGGATGAATCAAGCCTGTGAAAAATACGTAGAGATCCTCGACAATGATTTGCAAGGAATACTTGATGAAGGAAAGACAGAATTAATTACGCCCGAATCTGACCTCAATAGTAAAACCAGCAATTAGATTTTTGCTTCTCTCTGCCAAATACTCCCACCCAGTCACAACACCGATTTGTACTCTTAGATGCTCTTGTATGCTCTTGGAGGAACCTGGTTACCAAAAAACACACTCCAATTATGCCCACACAATCGAGGCCAAACACTCCAATTTCAAGGTCCTAACACACGTCGAGACGGTGGTTGCGCTATCGTTAAGAAATGCCGACAAACATTAATCAACAACAAGATTGTTGAGATTTAGTTAAGCCACATTTTGTCTCATTTTCAGCCATTTTTCGAAGTTCGAAAAAAGATATAGAATGCGGGTTCTGCCACAAGGCGCTCGTCCGGAGAAAGTGGTCCGGCGGCTACAAATACCACGCGGACATTTGGCAGTGTGCCTTGGCTATTTGCGTTTCTGGAAGTCCCAATGCCGTCATTCGAAGGAGATCCCCGAGTCAACTATCGAAAACGCCTTTGTGGAGGCTTACAACGCGATCGTACAAGAGGAATTTTCCTGTACTGCCGGGAAGATCCGAAACGTCCTCGTCCTCGTCGGCGGTTGCTCTTATGCCCTGCCCGCATCCCTTGAGGAGCGGGTCAGGAAAGAGTTCGGGACCGTCATGGCTGGGCTGGATGTGGTGGAGACCTTGATTGAGGTCCTACCTTACGTGATGAAATGGCAGATTTTCCTCGACGGCAATAAGCAGGCCGCCGTCATCTTTGCCGGCCACCATCTGATTTAAAACGGCAAAGGGCTTGTCGTCATCCCGCCCGAGGCGGTTTTTTGCCAATTCTCGTCGAAAGTTATTAAGAGTTATAAAAAAGAAAGTTTGACCTCGGAAAAACAGAAGAAAAACAACTTAGTAACTTACTTGGTAAGTATTTTCGAGAAACCCCGACTGAACCCGGCTTTTACTTAGCAAGTCTTAAAGTCACCACAGCCCCGTTGTCAGACAAAACACGGTAAGAGCCGCCCGTGTGATAGTTTGGATGATGGTTAAGTGATAGTTTGAAGGATTGCTCAAGGTGGTGCTTTGAAAGGTTTGGGTTTGCCCCTTTAAGGCGTGATAAAAGAATGGATCGAACCAACCCCTAAGAAGTTGAAAAAGAGTATGACGATGCTGGTGAAGGTCGTGGCCTGAATCAAGGTATTGGCCAAAAGGCCATCCCTGAATATGGCCAACTGGCCGAGGCAAGCCAATAAGGTAGTGGCGGTCTGTTCAAAGACCGGTAAAGATCGCTGCAAGAGATCGCGGTTATGGGCGAATAACGGCACCAACGATTTTATGAGGAGCGCATCCGGAAAAAAGTGGATCAAAGCGTCTAAGAAGCAGGTCAGTTCATCAACGTTCCGGTTCGTGGATAAGATAGGCCGCAGCGACCTCAGGATCCATCGCCGGCATCGCAAAACTAAGATGCGGACAAGTTTGTTTGACAGCCTTTTGGATAAAGTCGAGATAGGCAGTCTTGCTGCCAATCCCGCCCACCACCGCGTAGGAACTCTGCTGCAAGCTAAGTTTATGGGTGAGAGTCATCGCCATCGAGGCGTATTCTTTGGCCCCGGCGACGAGAATCGCTTTGGCGTCATTGGAAGCGCGTGAAGCCACCAGAACGGGCGCTAAGGCGGCAATCTGGGTTCGGCTATAGGTATTGAATACCGTCGCCAGCTCTTCTTTGTTTGTAATTTTTAAGTCGTCTATCAAGGCTTTATCCAGCAGACTGCAGGTGGTTCGGCCATCGAAATAGCGGGCGAGAGCGCGTAATCCTTCCCAGCCCAAGTTATAGCCACTGCCTAAGTCGCCTTCTTTATAGCCATAGCCACCAAGCCGAAGAAAGGTGCCATCCTTGCCTTTGCCCATTGCGACCGATCCGGTCCCAACGATGAAGACGATGCCCTCTTTGGCAAAGACGCTACGGAAAGCGTTGGCGGCGTCATTCTCCGCCCGATAGAGGGTCGCGGGCCCAACATCCGGCAATTGCTTCAACATCGCGATCACTCCATCTTTATCCTTTTGGCTTAAGATGCCGCCGAGACAGGCGCAGACTCCGGCATAAAGATTTTGTTTTAAAGCTAATGTGCCTTCTTTGAGGCGCGCCAAGGTCTCTTCGGGGCTCACGGTATCGATCGAGGTGCCTAAGCTCTGGGAACGAGCTACCACCTTGCCATTAGCATCGACCGCGCAAAATGAAGTCTTGGTCCCGCCGCCATCAATTCCGAGAAAAAGTTTGCTCGCCATGGTCCTATAGACTCCCTCCATCCGTGCGCTCCACCTCGATGAAGCGGGGACGATAAATCTCAGCATTCGCGTTGTCGGCGTCCGTTAAGCTATTCACGTGATAGGAAATCACCAGCTTATTGCTATCGGAGAAGACGCTTTGAATCTTCGCGTTGTAGCAAATCGTGCTCTTGGTGATCGCGGCTTCTTCCGGGCAATAGTAGACGTATTCGCCCCGGGGGAAGACGTCTAAGGCGCTGGGGGCTTCCGATAAAAATATTTTACCACTCCAGGTTGAGAGGATGTAGGCCAAGTAGACCTTGTTTCCGACGTGATAAAGCCGGAACTCGGGCGAAATATCACCCGCTAATTCCTTGAGGGTATTCACGCTGGCAGACCAGCCCTCGGTATTTAAGTATTCAATGGCGCCGCTCGGGAAAGCGGATTCCGCCATCCGGCAGACCACCATGTTCTTGCGGTTGTTGATTGTCCGATAGCCATAGATATACAAATAGCCATCCTCCGCCTTTTCAACGTAGGAACCATAGAGATAGGCTCCTAAGGTCTTATCCGAACTCTGCAAGCCCGGAAGCGGGATAATCTCGCTTTCGGTAACGCTTGTCCCATCAAAGGCGGCCTTCACGATATCGACCCCTAAGATATCGCCTAACCCGCCGGCGGCTTTCATCTTGAGGGCGAAGATATACAGGGTACCGTCTTTAACGTAGGAATCCTGAGGCCAATAATAGGATCCTGCCGGGGCTTTGAAAGCTGAACTGATCGGGTTCTCGCCGTAGTGGAAGCTGATGTCAGAACCATCAAGATTGCTGACGGCATAGGAATTATTGATGAAAGAATTGTTGACCCGTTTGCGGTCTGCGTTCACCATGCCCACAAAGGTGTCGGAGAAATACCAAAGGATCTTATCGCCGATTTGAAAGGTGTAGACCCCATCTGCCCCATTCCAGCCATCGTTACGGACAAAGAGATTGGTTAAATCACTTCGGGCCTTGCCGGCATAGATGGTAGACGAGGCTTTCGGGGTGCTCGTCGCCTGCGAAGTCGTGATAGGCGTTTGACTGCTGATTTCGCTTGAAAGAGAAGACGTTGCTCCTCCTTCGCACGAAGCGAGCGAGAGGGCCGCTAAAGAAAAAACAAGGAATCCTTTCGTTTTCATAAGCCGGCCTCCAAGAAAAGAGGATGGTAGAGATCGCCGGCGATCAAACCCTCGTGATGCAGGACATTGACGCGATCAGAGATCATCAAATGCTTATCATCGGACAAAGCGGAAAGAATCTTCGCGTTGCGGCAGATGGCTTTCTCCCTTTGCTCGGGACAGGAATAGATCTTTTTGCCTTTGGGGGAAGGACCGAGCTCATCAGGGGAAGAGCCAAGAGGGATCTCACCCGTTATCGAATCTCTGGCATAGGCCGAATAATCGGAACCGTCGGCGTAGACGATCTGGAACTCCGGGCTGATATCGTGGGCCAAGAGCTGAAGGTGTTCGGGTTTAGGATTCCGGCCTTCGCTGGTTAGGAATGGCCTCTTTGGGAACTCCCCCTGAGCCATCGGCGCCGCGACCTTCTTTTTGCGTGCCCCAAGAATGGGGTAGCCAAAAAGAGACGAATAGCCTTCTTCTTCCAAAATCTCCGAGCCCAAAAACATCGGGAAATCGCTGAACGTCAAAAAAGGATACGTCACGATTGCTTGGAGGCTTCCTTTTTGGTGAGTGGCTTTCTTGATCTCGATCTCCGCTAAGGCATCGCAAAAATACCAAAGGAGCCGGGAACCGAAGCCCCAGCAACAGACCCCATCGCTTCCCCACCTAACATGATCGTGAGAAAAAAGAGCGTCGTAGTCGTCTTTTTTACTTACCTTCATGGCCAGGATTGGCCTCCAAAAGCGTTAAGAAACGCGGGTGGTAAAGGGTAAAGTCCGCTTTATTGTGGGCGAGAATCATATCGTTGCAGTTGTAGCTGACGAGAATCTTGTCTGGGGTCGAGAGATGCAAATGGGATTTGGCGTTGTAGGTATAGGTTTCTTTGTTGTGTTCCGCCGTCTCCTTGGCCAGGTAGAACACCCGAGGTCTGCCAAAAGGACCCACCAAGGAATCGCCGATGGCATAAGCCATCGCGTTGGTGTTGGTATCGTAATCAAAGATCGCAAGATACTTGCCTTTATAGAAACCGGAAGCAATCGGCTGAACCGACATCTCGGTCGAAACGTGATCAAGGATCGGCCGGGCTTGGTGGAGATCCCTCACCCAGTTTGTCCCGTCATAATAACGGAGGTTGTTCATATCATCCAGCTCTTCGATCTTGATCCGGCCGACAATCATATAACGGCAGAACACCTTCGGATCGAAGTAATAGCCATAGCAATAGCAATAGCCATCATTTTCGTGATTATCGTAGACAGCGGAAGGAAGAATATACTCTCTTCCTTCGTAACGACCATAGAAAGGAAGCGAACGGGTCTCGGCTTTCCGGAACGCAACTTCGCCATGCTCAATCGGGCACTTAATGCCGCAGACCCCGCTAATCTTGAACTGGTAGCCTTCGACTTGGCGCAGATCTTCCTCTACCACGACCGGAAAAAGATAAAGATGGTTTTGATAGACCACCCCATCTTGGAGCCAAAACCACTTCTTTGCCTCTTCGGGGAAGAAGAGGCTGTTCGAAGTGCAACCAACATCGAAATACTGTTCGCCGGTCGCATCATAGAAACGGACTTTGCTTAAGCCGCAGACGTGGTCGTTTTCCGTCAAAGGCTGAAACTGCGGACCGGGATGAAAGCTTAATTTAAGGTAGCGGGCGGAAGCGGCATAAGCCACCTTTTCTTCGGGAAGAGTCGGGGAATAGGGTTTCAGGTGAACCACCTTTGTTTGCGAATAACTCACCCCATCTTGAGAAGAGGAAATCCGAAGCCTTTGCACCCCGCGTTTGCCGTAATCGATCCCCGGATTGTCGTCGTGGAAATTGCTGATGCCAATTTGGGAGAGAGGATGAACGCCATGCAAATCAAAAACAAGGTCGATGTCCCGCTTTTCGTCAAGGGCACAGACATAGCCTTTTTGGCCGGGATTATCGGAAGAGTAATCCACCAAATTCTTGGGGAGATAGCCCTCTTCTTTGATCTCGTGCGGGACCTCAAAAATCGATTGGAGTTCGCCTTGCTTGCCTCGGTTGACGACGAAATCGAGTTTGCCGCGCTGGTAATAGGCCAAAGAAGAATTGACCATCGCCACCGGCTCAATCCGGCGGCCATTTTGGGCGACTTCGCCCACCAAGGTATCGCCAAAGACAAAGAGAGTTTTTTTATCCCCATTGCCATAGTCATCTTTGCCGTCTTCGATATTGAAGGAATAGATGCCATCGGCCCCGCTCCAACCGTGCCGGGAAACGAACTTGTCTGTCATTTCGGGGTTTTCAATTGCGTAATAGCCCTGGCCCAAGGAGACGCTTAAGCCATCGGCCAAACCGCTTAAATAACGGCAACTCACGTCTTTTTGAACCCCGGGAACGAGCTTAAAAGTATTGGTGCCATCTATGGAACCTTCAAGAGTAGTTAAAGAGGCCGCGCTGATGGTGCCTAAAGGATAAATCCGACCAAAATCCACCGGAGCATCGGGTTTCAGATTGCCGCGGAAGAGGTATCCATCACTCATGGGGAACCACTCCCAATTCTTTGAGTGCTTCTTTCACTAAACGGGTCACGACAAAATAGCCGGTCGTCGATGTGTGTAAGCCTTCCATCGTGTAATCGAGTTGGACGTTGCCATCCGGGCCTTTAAGGGCAGAATTCACATCGAGATAATGGACATAGGGTTGCGCGTAAGCTTTGAGCAAGACATTAGTCTTATTTATCTCGGCGTTGGTCTTTGAACCGACCGATAAGGCATCCACTTTCGGATTGACGCCATTATAGACCGGATAGATCGACTCCAAGATAATCTGAGTCTTTGGGAGATGAGCATGAATCGTCTTGCAGATTGCTTTGATCCGGGCAAAGATGTCCTCGGGTTTGTGGGCCGCACAAAGCTGGAAATCATTCGTGCCGATCAAAAGAACAACCACTTTTGGCTCAAGTTCATAAACCGACTCATTAAGCCGTTTTAAAACACCTTCGCTCGTATCGCCGCCGATGCCGCGGTTATAGACATCGTAACCGTGGTAATACTCATAAACATCGTAGTTATCGGTTATCGAATCGCCCAAGAAGACGATGCCCCCTTTGCGGGCCATCGTGTTGTAGTTATGGAAATCCTGAACCTTGCGAACATAGACATTCGCTAAGAGCAGCTGAAAGAAATCATCGGCCCCCTGTTTTTTGCCCGCCTCGTAAATCGCTTGTTCTTTGGGATCGTGATATTCTTTCGCCATACTCACTCCTTATCCTCGGACATAAGCCCGAATAATCTTCACTTCTTCGCCCTTGGGCGAGAGTAGACGAAAGGCCTTGACCCCCTCTGGGATGATGAAGGTCTCCGCGTAATGGACGGTATAGGGTTCAAAAGAGCCATCCACCGACTCGATGCGCGCTTCTTTGCCTTGGACCAAGTTGCACATGCTGAAGGAGCCAGGGCTTGTTAAACTCACGCTGTCCTTAAACGTGTATAAACGGGTCTCAATGAACTCCAGGGGGTGTAAGCCCGTATGGACTTCCTTGTCGTTAATTTGGACGAACTGATTGATCAACTCTTTCTTGGCATAGGTGGCGTTGCGGTTGAACTGAATCGACTCTTCCGCTTCTTTGACGTGGATCGGCCGCGGTTTGCCATCTAAGCCAAGCCGCCCCCAATCCCACATCTTGAAGGTGAAAATATAAGGGGTCGCCGAAATCTCGAGCACCATCGTGTTGACGCCTGAGCAATGGACCGTCCCGCCCGGAATCAAGAAGTGGTCGAGCGCATGGGCCGGGAATTGGTTGACGTATTTCTCAGCCGGGAAAGGATGCTCTCCTTTTTCCGCTTCCTCCAGATCTTTGAACATCGCGGCCTTATCGACGTTATCTTTCACGCCGAGATAGACCGAACTGCCGGATGCGGCCGCCAAGATGAAATAGGACTCATCCTGGGTATAGGCCATTCCATATTTGTCTTGGATGTATTCGGTTAAAGGATGGCATTGGAGCGATAAGTTGCCCCCTTCCATCGTGTCGAGCATATCGAAACGGATCGGGAATTCGCTCCCAAAGCGGCCGTAGACCCGCTCGCCGAGCAAAGGCGATGGTTCAAAGAAGACCAAATCAATCGCCGGGAATTCATAGATAACTCCAGCAAAATCAAAATGAAGGGCATTCTCTTCCGGGACCCCATCGAAGGACCAGGCATAGTTCTTTTTCGTAGGATCGAGGCCGCAGACCTCTTTCATCCATTGCCCGCCCCAAACCCCCGGATCATAGTAAGGGACGAGGCGGAAAGGACGATACGGCAATTTGGCTAAGGCTTTAAAGAAAACGGAACCCCGCACCATCTTGGGATCGTCTTTAATGGTGGTATCGACGATATAACGAGCTAAAGGCAGGACCTTTTTCTTTAAACGATCGGCGGTCCGCCATTCGACGAAGAAGCCCCGTTTGTATTTCTTAAGGGTGTCTTCGCCGTTGTTATGGCAATGCCAATTCGGCTGGCCTTGTCGCTGCCTTAATTCAATCTCCCAGCGCGACATCTCGAAATAGACGATCGGGGCCTTTTCGCTAATCAAACTCGCCCCAAAGCCATAGACGGCGATTCGTTTGTGCAAAAAAGCGATTCTCTTTTTAAGAGCGGCGACTCTGTCCATTTCGTAGAATTGCTGAATCAGGAAATGGGTCATTAGGCCAAAGACCCGGTCTTCGGTTAGGAAGGGCCGAAGCCAATCGTTCAGGGTCTTTTCGTCTTTGGCGCAGTCCTCGATATCAACCACTTTATCAAAGCCTAACTTGGCGATGAGATTGTCTTTGATTTCGTTTTCGTTACATCCTGGGTACATCTCAAAAATCACGAGTGGTTCCTCGAGCAAGGATGCCTGAAGCTCGTTGACTAACGCGGGGTAGCCCTCATAGGCCGTGCCCTCGACTTTTAGCGAAGGGAATTTATCGAAATCAGATGGATGATCGAGGTATTTCATAAATGTCGTTTTTCCATAGGTGCTTCAAGATCAGGTTTTGGAGATAAGCCCCAGCGCCGAAGATAAAGAATAAGAAGTAATAGCCGACGTAGACGCAGAGGTAGACGCCTCCCACAAAGAAGGCGGCAAAGAGAATCGAGAGATAGAAGTAACGGTTGGCATCCCAGAAAGCGAGATAAAGGTGATGGGTCCAGTCGCCGGTGAATTTGGCGACCACCGGGAAGAAGAAGCTCATCGTCATGACGATCTCAAGCTCAATGAGGCAGGTCAATGAGAAGAACAGGATTTTGGCGGTCGAATCGGCGATCGCACCGCAGATAAGGAAGGATAGGTAGCTAATCCCTAAGGAAACGAGAAGAACGATCCCTGCCGCAAAGGAACCCTTGAAGTCGTCTTTGAGGTGTTTGAAGTAGTTCTTTGCGTAGTAGCCTTCTTCGTCCGTCTTCAAATCGAAGAGGGAAGCATGTAGGGCCGTGAAGGCCACCCCGATTCCTAAACCTGCGGTCAATGCAACCGTTAAAAGGAAGAGGAAGTTGAGGATAACGATATCCCCGATATACGAGATGACCTTCGCGAAACCTTTCATGATCTTGCCTTAGACTTATTTGGCTTTCGGAGCAGTGGCTTTTTTCTTCTTGATGAGGAAGGTGGTCACCGCCGCGCCAATGACAACCGCCGCGCCAACGCAGCAGCCAACGATCAAGCCAACATTGGTTTTGGTTGGGATCGTACCGGTTGCCGAGATGAACTGGACGCCAAGCGCGGAAGAATCGGTGCCCGACTTATTATCGACTTTCACCTTGACGACATCGCCTTCGCCGATCTTGTAGGAGTTCTGCGAGACCGAGAAGAGGTTGTCGGTGGTTAGCTCATAGCCTGCGCCATAGGCGGCAAGGTTGAAGTACTTCGAGTGGTCGGCAATATCGCTTAAGCCATAGACCGACCAATAGTTGACGTACCAGGCTTCGCTGAAGGTGTAAACATCTTTGTCGCCTTTGGTGAGGGTGGCCCACTTCGCGCCGGCCTTATCGATATCGGCAAGCTGGCTTACTTTGTAGGCGGCATCGCCGATGAGGGTTTTGGTCTTGCTCATGTACTCATCGATCGACTTGAAGGAAAAAGCGAGGGTGTAGACGTAGGCCTTGAATTCTTTGAAGGCCGGGTCGGCCGCGACGTTCTCCATCATCGAATCGTTCCAACCCGAGGACTGAATGGTCGAGATCGAGAAATCAAAGCCGGTCGGGATGATGGACTTGATGTAGGCATTCCATTCTTCCCAAACCGCGGCTTTGCTCGCGAGTTTGTTCGGGTTGGTGAAGACGCCAGCCGTAACATAGTCGACTTTCGCGCCGTCGGTCTTCTGGGTGTAGGTGACGTTCGTCATCGTCATATCATCGACGTAGTAATAGGCTGTATTGCCTGCAAATGAGGTATCGGCGGCCATTTGGGCGGAACCATCGACCAAGGCTAATAAGCGAATGGTCTTGCTGCCCGCTCCCGAAGCGTCAGTAATGGTTAACTCCGAGTTGACCGGAGCAATCTGGCACGAAGCAAGAACGATGCCCGCAACGGCGGTGGCTCCTAAGACGGCAAGTACTTTAGCGGATTTTTTCATAAATGTTTTTCTCCTTTTTTTCTTTTTCAGAAAACCTAATTTTGGAACGCCTCTTCTCATCCTTCATGAATGCCGATATGTGTTATTCCCCTCCCATGTAATGAACCCACTTCTTCGAGGTCTTGAAGATCACCAAGACGAGGGCGATGACAATCACGAACATGAACCAGCTGATGGCCGAGGCGTAACCGAGCTGGTAATCGGTGAAGGCCTTGTCGTAGAGGTAATAGGCCAAGTAGTAAGCCGAATAGTTGGTGCCCCTCCCCACCATGATGTAAGCCATCGTGAAATATTGGAAGTTACCGATGATAGAGGTCACCAGCATGAAAAAGATCGTTGGGGTGATTAAGGGCATCGTAATCGTCCAGAACTGATGCCAAGGCGAAACCCCGGCAATCTCTGCGGCCTCATAAAGCGAATGAGGGATGCTCTTCATCGCGCCGAGGAAGAAGAGGGCGGTAATGCCAGCGCCCCAGCCTGACATCAAGATGAGCGAGATCTTAACGAGATTCTCATCGCCTAACCAATCGATCCCATGGATCCCGAAGACCCCCAAGATATCGTTGACTAAGCCATAGTCCTTATTGAAGATCCAAGTCCAAAGCAGGCCCATCGCCACCGCCGAAACGACGTTAGGGAGATAGAAGACGGTCCGCCAGATGCCGATGCCTTTGATTGGTTTATTGAGGATGACGGCCATCAAGATGCCCATGATGATGGAGAAGGCGGTGCCAAACACCACTTGGAAGAGGGTGTTGCCAAGCGTTTTCCAAATGAAGGTATCTTGGGTGAATAAGTAGCTGTAGTTGGTCCAGCCGACCCAGTTGGGGGCATCAACTCGGTTGTAGTCGGTGAAAGAGTAGTAAAGCGAGGTCAGCAACGGAAAGATCGTGAAACCGAAGAAGCCGATAAACCAGGGCGAAGCGAAAGCGATGCCCATGATTGCCTCTTTGTTCTTCCGCTTGAGGTGGAACTTCGGGGAACGACGTGGCAAATCATCCTGGGTTAGCGTGACCTTTTTAACGGGTTCGCTCTCCGGGGTTACTTGTTTTTGAACTTGAGCAGCATCCATTTTTCCCTCCTTTAGTGCGTCCCATAGTACTGGGCGATCTTGCTATTCATAAGCGCTTGGCAACTGTCGAAGGCATCGGAGATGCTCATCTTCAGGTTGTAGATGTTGTTGATGTAGGTCTGGATGTCGGAAGTCCAGCTCGGGGCGGCATCGATGAACTCCGCCTCCCTGGTGTGAGCGATTGCTTTGGTGAGGGCGCTAAACATCGGGTCGTTATCGACGAATTCGCTGTAATAGGTCTTCGAAGGGAGCATGAAACCCATCTTGGAGATCAAAGCCTGACCCTTTTCGCCATAGAGGTATTTGAGGAACTCCCAAGTGCCGCGGTTGCGCTGGGTCACCACATCATCGGTGAGACCCTCGCGATTCTTGTTGTCGTAGCATTCGATCGAGAACGAGGAAGACCAGTTGCTGTAAACTCCGCCTTCGTAACGCGGCGGAATCTCGAAGACGCCGTAGTTGAAAGAGACGTTGGCCTCTTTGAGGGTGGTGTATAAGCCTTCGTTTTGAATCTCCATGCCAACCTTGCCGGCACAGAAAGGATTTTTGTTGGCGATCGTGAACTCGGAATTGAATTTCTGAAGGTTCGCTCTGGCCTGATCATCCCTTCGGACATAGGAGTTGAAGAGATAGGTATAGGCCTCCTTTATGTCGCCATCATTGAAATGGGGAACCGGCTTGCCATCGCTGTCGGTGCTCCAATAGGAATGGCCATCGAGCCAGCCCCACTGGTGGGAGTATTGCCCTTCGGCGAGGAAGGGGTCATAGCCGAGCACGTCATAACCGCTGGTAACATCCCCCGGAGTCTTGTAGGTGGTAAGCTTTTTGGAGATGGCCTCCATATCGGCCCAGCACTTCGGCAATTCGGTGATGCCCGCCGCGGCGAATAGGTCTTTGTTGTAATAGACCACTCGGACGGTTGCGGAGAATGGCCAAGCATCCATATCGCCATCGTAATAACGGGAAATATCATTGATCTGCGAGGGAGAGAACATCTCGTTGGCATCCAAGCTGTCTCTGCCCGCCTCGACATCGGCTTTGTACATCTTGGTCAGGTTCAATAAGTACTTCTTGCGAGTCGGGATGGTCGAGACGGCCTGAAGGTAGATATCAGGCGCCGCGCCGCCGGAAATCGAAAGGTTGACTTTATCCCAATAATCCCAGAAGTTGATGCCTTCGCCTTTGACGTAGACGTTGAGGCTCTTGGCGATGTCGGTCTCATTAAAACTATCGATGAAATCGGAAAGGTCCTGATAGTAGGTGGAACCCCGCTGCGAGAGATTCATAAAGGTCAGCTTTTGGCGGGTGCCATAGCTGGCGCCGGCATCGCTAATGAACCACAAGGGCGGGACGCACGAAGAAAGCGATAAGGCCATTAGGCCAACGGCGGCGAGTTTAAACGTCATTCTTTTTGTTTTTGCCATATTTTTATCCTTTGACCCCCGAATCGACCGCCGAACTGACAATTTGTTTTTGGGCGATGAAGAAGAGAATCAAAGTCGGCAACGTCACGATGAGCGAAGCCGCCATGATCAGGTTGTTCTGGTTGGCGTATTGCGTCGCAAAGGTTCGAATGGCATAGGCCAACGGGAAGTAATCGCCATTCGAAATGTAGAGCAACGGATTATAGAAGTCATTCCAGAAGCCCATGAAGGCGGTGATGCTAATGACTACCACCATCGACTTGATCATTGGGAGCATGATGGTCCAGAAGATGCTGAACTCACTCGCCCCATCGATCATCGCCGATTCCTTGAAGGAATCAGGGACGCCCATGAAGAACTGACGGAGCAAGAAGATGTTGGCGGCGCAGCCAACGGCAAAATAAGACGGAATGATGAGAGGGTTGTAGGTGTTAATCCAACCCAATTTGGAATACAAGATGAAGAGCGGAATCTGGACGACCTGCGACGGAATGACAAGGGTGCCAATCATGACCAAGAACCACTTCTCGCGACCCGGCCACTTAAGTTTAGAGAAGGCGTAAGCGCTTAAGGTCGAGGAAAACGTGACGCCGATCGTCGCGAAGAAAGCGTAATAGAGGGAGTTCAGGGTGTATTGGGCAAACGGAATCGAAGTAACGGCCGTCTTGAAGTTTTCCCAGTAGAGTTTGCTCGGTAAGAAGACGCCCGAAGCCAAATCCTCGCTGCTCTTAAGGGCGGTCAGGACCATCCAAAGTAACGGAACAAGAAAAAAGATCGAGGCGATGCTGACTAAGACGTAGGCCACCACTTTCTCGCGGACTAAGCGACCATGAATGGTTGAACGATGTGCCATATCAATTATCCGCCTTTCTTAAGACGAAGAAACGAGGGCCATAACAGCCGCCGAAGTGGATGTTTTCGTTGAAGTCGGAAGTGTTGACGTTATAGGAGACCAACAACTCACCCTTTTTCGATAAGGCGGGATGGGCTTTGGCGTTGTATTGATAAAGATGCGGGCAGACCTTTTCCGGGCAATGATAGACCACTTCGGGTTTATCGAAAGGGCCATAGGCGGTTTTGCCCATCGCGTAGGCGATATCCTTGCCCTGGGTATCCACAGTGAAGATCGCCACGTAGCCATCTTCATCGTAAGAAATCGAGCATTCGTTGCTCACGTGATCGAGAATCGGCGCGCAAGCCAAGATATCGCGCTGGAAAGTTTTGCCATCGTAGTAACGCCATTTATTGAGATCGGCGAACTCCCTCGAGATGACCCGGGCCACAATCATCCGGCGACCTTTGTCGCTTTCGTTCGGTTTGGTGTAATTGCCATAGATGTAGACGAAACCATCACGCTCGCTATTGTCGAGCACTGCCGCGCCAAACGCGTAGGTCGCACCGTTTTCTTGGCAATACAAGTTGGTCGCTCTTTGATTGATATGATCGGTATCGAGTTTGCCATTAAGCAAAGGCACCTCGACAAAGGCGATGCCCTCAATCCGGAACTGAAAGCCCTCGGGTTGACTGGCATCTGGGATGCCGACATAAGGCAAGGAATAGTAATGGTCGTTCGCGATGACGCCATCCTGTAACCAGAACCAAGCATGTTTATCATTGGAGATGAATTCCGAGGAGGCGGAGCAACTCACATCATCCAAATAGCCATCTTCAATGCTGAAGAAACGGACTTTCCGTAAGCCAAAGAGGGCTTCATCAGCAACCGCGCCGCCAAAGTTACCAACCCCCGCTTTCGAAGGGATGATAAAACTGACTTGGCGGACTTTGCCGGAAATCTTGATGGTCTGAACCGGATTTTTAGAATCATACGGCTTTAAGGCAATCTTTTCTTCGTGGTTGCCCATCTGAATGGTTAACTGATTAACCCCGCGTTTTTCGTAGTCATGGGTCTCGTCGCCATCCACATGATAATTTTCGATCTCGAGGAAACCGATGGTCTCGGGATGACGGAAACAGAAAATGAGCTCGATGTTTTCTTTGGGGGCATAGGCAGATAGCCAGCCATCATTGAACAAGCGGTTATGGTAGATCGTCAGATTGCCAGCGCCGGTGCCGGCTTGGCTTAATTCGTTTTGTGGCACGAAATAGGATTGAACCCGACCTTTTTCGCCGGTTTTGACGTTGTAGGTCAGTTTCGATTGGTCGGGCTCTTTGCCCTGCAGATAAATCAGACTGTTGTGCGGCATCGCCACGGGAGCCAGCCGGACGTGATCCTTACCTAAACTGCCATAGAAGGTATCGCCGAAAACAATGAGGCGACTATCTGATTTTTTATCAATTGAATACGAATAAATCCCATCGCCGCCGCCCCAAGGTTGGTGTTTGACAAAGAGCGCATCCCATTCCGGGGCGCCTACCGCATTGTAGCGTAGTTTCCCGTTTGTGTTGGCCATGCTCTTTTATTCCTCACGCGGGATTCTTAAGCCCGTCTCTTCGTCGAAGAGGGCATAAAGAACCTGATTGAAATACACTTTGGCCGCATCGCCTTTGTTAATCGGATTCTTGTGGATTGTGCGGGTGGTGATCGGAATGCCGGCGCAATCGAGGTACTCATAGGATTCGGCCCCGAGCAACTCGATTAAGCGGACCTTGCCATCAAGGGCGAAATCATCGGATAAGTGCTCATGGCCTTCTTTGGTCAAATGGCAGTTTTCTGGTCGGATGCCCAAGATGACTTTCTTGTTGTCGTGTTTTTCGTAGTATTGCCGATCTTCGGCTTCAATCGTCAGTCTACGGCCATCTTCCAGGGCTAAGACGCCATCCCTGTGATAGACGCAATGAATCATGTTCATCGCCGGGGCGCCGATGAAGCCAGCGACGAATAAGTTATATGGGTAGTCATACATATGCTCAGGGGTATCAATTTGCTGAATCACGCCTTTATCCATGACGACGATGCGCGAGGCCATGGTCATGGCTTCAGTCTGGTCGTGGGTAACGTAAATCGTGGTCGCTCCTACTTCATCGTGGATCTTCGAAATCTCCGTTCTCATCTGAACGCGGAGCTTGGCATCAAGGTTACTTAACGGCTCATCCATCAAGAACACGGCCGGATGACGAATGATCGCCCGTCCTAAGGCGACCCGCTGACGCTGGCCGCCAGATAATTCGGCGGGTTTGCGTTTTAAGAGATAATCATCAAAGCCAAGGATTTTCGAAGCCTCGCCCACCCGCCGTTTAATCTCTTCTTTATCGATGTGGTGGTACTTGAGGCCATACGTCATGTTGTCGAGTACCGTCATATGCGGATATAAAGCATAGTTCTGGAACACCATCGCGATATTGCGATCCTTCGGCTCCAAGTCATTGACGACTTGGCCGTTGATGCCGATGGTGCCGGTCGTAATCTCCTCAAGGCCCGCCACCATGCGAAGCGTCGTGGTTTTGCCGCAGCCGGAGGGCCCTACTAAAACGATAAATTCTTTTTGGTTGATTTCTAGGTTAAAACCCTTGACGGCAACGAATTTGTTCGGATATGTCTTCCCCACATTTTTGAATTCGATGTATGCCATAAAAGCGCTTTCTTGGCCTAATTGTATCGTAAATGTATTCACTATGTCAATGAAATTGACTACATTTTATTTCCTTAAGTCTCAGAAATAAGCCAACAGATTGTCTTTATTGTATGTCGAATGTTTTTCAGGATAGCGAATATGTTAAGAGAGATGGGGATTTAGGCAATACGCCTTTGTCCTATTAGATCAAGGAATAAGAAAAAGAAAACCTAGGATTCTTTTATTTGCCTTTCATCCCAATTTCGATGTTGTACTTATATAACTTTGCGTCGTAATAGTTGATGGTGTACTCAATGAGCCGACCGTTTTGATCGTAGCCCCAACGAATGCGTTTTAAGGCACAGGTGTCTTTGTCAATCGACAAGAGAGCCGCCATCTCCTTGGTGGGCATCACGGCCTCAATCTGCTCCTCGAACTTGGAGAAGTAGATATTCTTGGAGACCAAGAAGGCATACAAGGATCCATAAAGGAACTCCTTGGTAGTTGGCAACTCAATCGGTAATAGCAGCATGGTGTCACTAAAGTTGATTGGCTTTTTTCCAACACCCCGAAGTCGCTTTAATTCGTAGATTTTGTCGGAGAAAGCGCACTTGAAGATATTTATCAGATTCTCGCCGGCAAAGACGATGGATAAAGATGAATCTAATGTTTGAGTCTCCGCTCCTGCTTCTTTCATCTCGGTGGTAAAGGACTTAACCATCGTGAATTTCTTCATCGATTGGTAATCCCCATTCAAGATGGTGCCATATCCGGCCTTGCGGGTAATCTTGCCTTCCTTGGCCAATATGCCCATCACGTTGCGGATGGTAACCCGGGAGACCTTATATTGTTCCGCGAGTTTTTTCTCGGTGGGGAAAAGCTCGTTGGGGGAGTAAACACCCTTCACGATCTTTTCATCTAAATCATTTTTAATTTGGAGATACAGCGGAAGATTAGGACTTTTATCGGTTAAATCCATAATTGATGTCCCAAGGTTTCATACATTAATATATTAATAATACATTATCCCAAAGAATTTGAGTAGTTACTTTGACAGGAGACCAAAAAAGTAATGCTTAATAAAAAGCAACATTTCTTCGTTCGTTGCTTTGGTTTCAGCACACCAGCAGGGATAAAATATGACCAAGGCGAATTACAAAACAATAAATAGCTTGATGAAACGTTTGCGAAGCAATGGCGCGAGCGCGAAAGGTTCAAAGGAAAAACGCCAATTGAGCAATCATGGTTACTGCCACGCTTATAAAGGTTATAGATATGCAAAAATAAGCAAACAAGTTGTCGCTATCTGATTTTGAGGGCTTAGATCAGATCATGCAGTCCGACTCACGATTAAAGGCGATTCTTTGCAGTAAGTTTATGGGCGTTGAAACTGTTCTAAAAAATATCGCGCTTACTTCCGTTCTTCAATGCGCAAAGAGCGACGACAGGCAATACGTTATGGGCATTCGCCCGGGACTCATCAAACTCGGCGATGAGGAGTCGTTAGCTACTCACGTCTACGGCGCCCTCCCGATGTGCTGAGAGTCAAATGCGAGGTCCAAGGTAACGGAATCCTTTTGTCCCATCGTAAGAATGGCAAATTGATGGTCGTCGTTTCGATGAAACTGAAGTCGAAGCGGTCTTAAGCGGCCCCTAGAGAAAGCTGGTCAATCGCCTTTTGACCTCTTTTTTGTTTTCGCTACATAGTTTGTTCAGCTTTTCATCATTGTTTTGAAAATCGATTTTTTGGATAGACAAATCCAGAAAACAAAACAAATTAATAAAAAATTATTAATGGTATTTGTTGTTAGAAACCATCTATTTTAGATTATTAAATGTTACGAATAGAAAACTTTATAATTTATGAAAAACAACCTCATTTTCTAAATAATGCTAAAATTAATTAAAGAAAACCGGTTTTGTAAGGAGAAAAACCATGGACAAAACAATTCTTCGAAACGCCGTGATCCTGCTCGCTTCAAGCACTTTATTTTTAGGGGCGTGCTCGCCAAAAACGGATAGCACGAATCTCAACACCTCGGAAGGTTCTTCGTCAATGACGATGGTGGGGAGTAGTACGACACCCACAACCAGCGAGCAAACCAAAATTCCAGCTCCGGTAATTGCGCTTAATGGTAATGTGGTTTCTTGGCAAAAGGTTCAAAATGCTAGGCTTTACCGCGTTAGTGTTGGCGTGGATGCTTACGAGACGAGCGATTTGAGCTATACCATAATCAAAAAGGTTCCCGGCTCATGGGATGTTCGGGTAATGGCCGTCGCTCAGGGAAGCAATTACGCCGATAGCGAATGGTCCAATAAAGTGACTTATGCTTTGGGTGTCACGCCGCTTGCTACTCCGGTTTTAACTCTCATCGATAAGACGGTTTCTTGGCCGAAAATCGCCAATGCAGACGCTTATGATATTTATCTCAATGGCGCCAAAATTTCCTCGCAAACCGGGATGAGTTATCTCATCGATAAAACCGCATTAGGAACGTATGCGATTAAGATTAAGGCAACTTCAACTTCTGCCTTATTCTCTGAAAGCGCGTTTTCCAATGAAGTTTCTTATAAGATCGAAGCAAAGGATTTGCTCATTCCGGTCGTCGTAAATCATTACAACGTTTTCTCGTGGGCTTCCATCGACAATGCAGATTCTTATAACATCTACGTTAATGGTGCTTTGCTGAAGAGCGTTTCCACGACCTCTGTCGAGCTTGATGTAACCCAAAAAGGGAGTTATAAAGTTGAGGTTGAAGCCGTGAGTGCATCGGCTTTATTTAAAACATCTGGAAAGTCGAATAGCATTGTTCTTGAACTTGGCGGAGAGGTAACTGAGGCCAATAGTGTTTATGACGAGATTTTCACGAAATCGATCCGTATTGATGGCGGAACTTATGCCGTGGTCAAAGTCGATGACGCAACGACGGCGAAAGTTTGGCTCCGCTATTTCGTTAAAAGTAGTTCCACGAGCACATACAACATTAAGCTGGTTAATGGTGAAAACGAGATCGTTGTTCTCTCTTCAACCGACGTTTCAAATAAAACCATTGACGGCAAAGGCGTGAGCGGTGCCGTAACCTCTTCGACTGATACAGGATTTGAATTGGCGGCAAGACGTTTTGATGGCAATTCGCAAATCGTGATGGGGTCGGGCTATACCTTCATCGTTGCCAACGAGACGGTTAATACAACGCTGACTCTCTTAGATTTTAAAGCCTCGGCCTATCCCTCGGATGTCGTTTCCGAAACGGCGGCGAACTACAACCTCGATCCCAGCGGATCCTTTTTGCAAAACATCGGTGCCACCAGCGATATTTATTACTACAATAGTTGGATTCCGCACAGCACGATGGCCATCGATTTCAATGCTTGGGCAGTCGTGGATTATAACGGGACTTTCAAAGGGGTTACTAAAGCGAACTCCGGGCAAACCATTCCGACAGATTTACGTTATCAGTCTTTAAGCAAAGCAATTCAGTTACCGGCCTTAACCTTGGACCATTACACCTTTGGCATGGGCGCTGGCAACGTTGGCGCCAATGAAAGTGCCTTGATTTGGAAAATAAGCGCGGTTTGCGAGGAAACTGGCAAAACGTACATCATCAGTGATTGGACAGTTAATCCCTTCGCAGCCGACTCCACCTTTAGCTGGGCTTTTACCGATGCTGATTCGACCGAACTAAGCGGCAAAATAATCGATCTTACGGTTCAGTGGCAGCGGCAAACGGACTATAACGACGGGTGGAAGGGCAGAGCCTATCTTTCAAATTTTGCCATCGCTCAGGCATCCGACCCAAAACCGGTTATCGCTGATGCATGGTCGGTTACCGGCGGAACAGGCAGTTACGATGCTTCAGCAAGCGCTGCAGTCAAATCGGATTCTTTTACGGGTTTATTGAGCGTCGGCGCCGGAGCGACCGCGACTTTGACTACGACGATTCCGTCTACCAGCACCGGCAATGTTTGGGTGAGTTTCTACGCTAAGGCCGCAACGGCCGCCTCAGCAACGGCTGTTCCTTCAATTTTATTTAAACTGAGCGCCAAAATCGGTGAGACATCTTATCCGATTTATGATTGGAATAAGTTGGGCGGAACCAGCTCGACCATCGATAATTCGGCTTATGTAACATCGGGTTCTGTCAATCAAGTATTGGCGAACGATCGCTATGAAATCTTCATGCGTTCGCTTGACGATATTGCCTTTGGTTATGCGGGAAAAACCGCAACCTTCACTTTGGAAACTCGTGATTCCGGAGACGGGCTAACTCAAGAATTGTCTTTGGTCGGCTTCAACTTAAGCCAGTACTCGACCAAGATGGCAGTGAATTCTTCCTATGCGGGCATGAGCGAATGGACGAGCAATTTCACGAGTTATGTGGAGTTCGCGAACAACCCGATTCCGGGGGGCTGGATGCGCTCAATCGCTTGCACCGACGCAGGCCGTGATTATCAATATCAAGCCGATTCTACCAACGTCACTCTTCCTACCTATACTGCTGACAAGACCATGAATTTCGGCTTTACCTTCTCCAATTATGGAAATTATACTTCAATTTTGTACAAACTCTCCGCCGTTGACGATAACGGAATGGTTTACGTCCTGAACGATTGGAATTATCTTGTTGGTCCAGGCAGCGATTTTGCGTTTAAGAAAGCGATTCCGGATGCCACGGCACAAGCCATTTCGGGGAAGAGCGTTTCCTTATTGCTTCAATTCAACGATTCTGAGAAGATCGATTCGACTTATAACAACAGAATGTACATTACAAATTACGCGTTTACGAACGATTGACGCCTTCGATCCGCGCGCGTTGCTCCTCAACATGATCTTGGAGGTAGAATTCAAAATGAAACGGTTGCCGTCCGTTAAAGCTTGGGCTGGTTTGCTGATCCTTTTGCCGTTTTTGGTTGGCTGCCAACCGCAAAACAGCTCTTCGCAAACGGGCAGTTCCGTTTCTTCCGATTCCGAATCGAGTGTCTCTTCCAGCGTTATTTCTTCACTTCCTTCGAGTGATGTTTCTGCTTTGTTTACAAAGCAATCATTGTCGAGTCGAAACATTTACGTATACGATGTTTCTTCTTTAAATGACGCCGAGCTTCGTTTTGTCGTCTCGCTGCAAGGCTTATTGATTCGGAAGGGGCAAGGCTGCTATTTAACGAGCGGAGAAGATGCAATTTTCAAAAAGGCGTCCTCGCTTTATGAAATGACGAATTTTTCTTCGCTCGCCTCTTTCTCCAAGCAAGCCTTGTCCGATCTCCGCATCGGAAAATACATCGCTTTTGAATCGAATTGTCTCTCCGCTTCGTTCGCTGCCTATTTTAGCGAGCCGCTTGTTTCCTCGAGCCTTGAGAGTTTTGCTGAGTCTTTGGGACTAATGAAAGATGCGGTGGTTCAGAGCTATGCTCCTCTTTTTAAGCTTAACGCTTCCCGAAAGCTAGCCATTGAAGATAGCGACCCGTTGGCGTATTTAGACTTTGGCATTGCCCAAGGGGCGTTTTTTATGCCCGACCAGAGCGTTTATCAAGGAACGACTGCCTTTTCTTCTTCCTTAGGCAATAAAGCTGATATGGGCTTGAGGCTTGATATGATGGGTTCGAAGAGGAATTTGTCTTTCTATGGGGCCATTCCGAAGAAGGTGTCTTCGTCTTCGGAAGTTGTTTCCAAGACGAATCAGCATTATGTTTCCGTCGTTTGCGAAGACGCTCTTACGACGAATTTGCTCGGAGAGTCCCATGCCGTTTCTCCTTTTCTTCAAAGCGAGTTTCCGGCCTATTTTCAGAATAGTTTTCCCACCGAGGATTCCTTTGTAAATGACTTTCAAGGCCTTGATGCCCCCCTCGCCTCGCCGTCTTTTAATTTAATCAACGCCGCGGCTTCCGATTCCCTTTCGACCGTTGGCTTTTTTGGCGCCAATCAGGCGGATTCGCTTTCTTCTTACTCTTATTTAGGGTCGCTTGATGGCGGAATTGTCGACAGCATCGATGGTAAACTCCATTTTGAAAACCAAAAGCCGTTCTTATCCTTTTCTGGCGTGCTCAAAAGCGAAAACGCTTATGAATTAGCTTGCGCATTGAACCAAGCATCGACCGAGACTTCATCGGCCGCCTCGTATTCTTTGATTCAGGTCGTGAGCGGGACCAGTTTAGGCACCTTGAAGAAATTTTATAGCGCTTTGTCTCCGGCGGTAAAAATCAGCCGAGTCACCGATTTGCTGAAATGGATTCGCCAGAACGTTTCGAAAGTCGATTCGACGAATCTTTTGCCCACCAATGTCTCGACATCCTCCATTGGGGAAGACTATTCATTGTATGACATGTTTCAAATGAAATATGGCAGTGCCAATTACTCGTCTCCGTTTTCATTCGGGAAGGGTTTCAGTGGTTTTTCAGCCCATTCGTATCAAAGCCAAAGCAGCATCGGGAATCAGGATGGCGTCGTTGTGATGCAAGATCACGGGCAAGCTTCGGCGATCACCAATTCGCTTTCGATAAAACTCGGCGTATCTGGGAACCGCCATATTTTGAATTTCAAGGTTAAATCTTCTCAAGGGTCGGCTTGCCAAATTCGTGTCTACGATCTTACGACGGATCGTTGGATTTTGGTGGGGGCCAGCGCTTATGCCAACCTTTGTTTTCAAACCATCTCGCTAGATCTTTCTTCCGCTTTCGGCTCACGCTTCCCGGATGCGTTTGGCTTGGCTTTTGAGCAAATAGGAACGGCCAATCGCGATCAAACGTTATCTTTGGACGATGTGAGTCTTACCAGTCAAAAAGAAAGAGACTCCGCCTTTGATGATCCCTCGACCAAACTGACGAGCGGTGAGAAAATCCCTCTCTCGAGCGAGGCTTGGCACAGCGAAGGCGACGTGTCTTTCGCCAACGGCGTTTTGACGCTGAGCAGTTCGAGGGAAACGACAACCGATGGCGTGGCTTCCTCGGCCTGGAAAAAGATGGCGATCGCGGCGGACGCAGGTTATTCGTCCTGCTTGAATTTGGATTATGCGGTTTCGGGGTCGGCTCAAATTCGAATGAGAACCGTTGATGATAAAAACTACATTGACGATACTCTGATTCCTTGGAAGACTTTAACCGGCGCCGGCTCGCTCACCATCGATTTGTCATCAAAAGAAAACAGCGATTTGCTTCTCTTCATTGAATTCAATCGTCTGAGCGGTCAAGCCCAGTCTCTTTCGATTGATTCTTTGACGTATTCCCCAATTCAAGGACATTATGCTTACGAGAGCAACGTTGTGGATTCCTTTAATGGAACGAGCGAAGAGTGGAATCAGTGTGGCTGGCATCTTGGCGGGAATGCCACCTATGGTGATTTGACGGCGGATAACGGCTTTGGCTCTTTGCGGTTCGATGGCAGCAACGGCGGATTCTTTGATCCCGCTTTGGTGCTTTGCTCCGCTGAGAAATGGTATCAGTTACAAGCGTCAAAGAAAGAGACTTTGCGCTTCTTTGTTCGTTCGGGCGGTCCAGCCGACGCGACTTTCTATCGGGTGAGAGTCGAAAGCCCTGATGGCACATATCATATCGTGAGTTCGGATACGAATTCCGGATGGATTCTCGTGAGTGGCGAGGCTTGGACGAGCATGGAATTTGATTTATCCGCTTATGCGGGTTCGACCATTGGACTTTTGCTTGAGCAAACCGACCACGGCAGTGGCATCGGCGAAATCTGCTTCGTTGACAGCATCACAATTGCGGAGGGGATTTTATGAAGCGTGCCTTTGGCTTATTGGCCTTTATTTTGGCTCTGCCTTTGTTCTCTGGGTTTGGCCGAGAAAACGTTTCTTTTAATTCGGATTCATCCGGCGCGATCGGCGAAACTGAAGAAACTCGAAATCAACAAAATGGCACCATGATTCCCCCGAAAATGGAACAACAACTAAACGGAGCTGACCTCTTTGATTTGCGCAGCCTCTATTCTTCGCTCAGCGAATATCAGTATTACCACGCATCGAGTTACGATCTGGAGGGTGGCAATTTAGATGGGCTTTATTTCTATCAGCACGAAAGCATTGCCGCAACCACGACGATGCTTGATGTGAATGGCCCTGGCGTAATGACCTCTTTTTGGGCGGCCGGTTATTCCGAACAAGTGGCCAAAGAAGTTTTTCATTTCTATGTCGATGGGGGTCTTTTATTCACGGCCAGCCATAGCGATCTTTTCTCGGGAAAGGTTGCTCCTTTTGTCAAACCCTATGTCGGTTTGGGAAGCGATTCGGGCGGCGGTTGTTACTTTTATGTTCCCATCGTTTTTCAAAAATCGCTTAAGATAACGGCGGAATATCTCAATTATTACAACATCGATTATTGCTTGCTTCCAAGCGATATGAAAGTCCACTCCACTTCCTTATCAGAAGGTTTGGTGATCCCTTCGATTTTCACATCCACTCCTCGGCTTGAAGATCGCTGCGCAGGCCCTATTCATAATGGGCAAAAAGCAATTCTGGATTCCGGGAAAGAAACGACGCTGCTCGAATCGGGGGGCAGCGGGATCGTCGAAGGGTTCACCTTGGCGGTTGATGGGATTAATGATGCCGACATTAAACCGAATAGTATTTCCGCCAATGGCCGCTGGGTTAAGGCGGGAGGCTCGCTTAGTTTTGCCGTGGACGTTCGTCCCGACAACGTTGGCTGTTATTTAAAATATCGGATTGATGCAATTTGGGGTAACCAAGTCGTTAAGGTCTATTGCGATGGCGTTTTTGTCGCGAACGTCGATTCCGGCAACGCCAGTTCGGATTATCGAATTCGCGATCTGGTGGTCGCCCTTCCCGGCAGCCTTACTAGCGGAAAAAGCCAGTTGAGCATCCAGATTCAATGCGTTTCGGTCCAGGGGATTGACTTTCCTTTCTTTGATGTTTGGATGTATAGCGTTGTTAGCGGTGGCAGCATCTGTACGGATTTCTTAGATGTTTCTAATGGTTCAAGCGAGACCGCCCACGCTTTTGCGATTGTGGATCAAAATGGTTTTGGTGCCGTCAATGCCACGCTTTCCGACCCCGCCTACGCCGTTGATCTTACCAATTATCCTTTTCAGACGATCAATGCTCTGCCTCGTTTATCGACGGGTTTTTATTCCGGCGTTGTGACAATGAGTTTGTCCGTTTCTGGTTCTAATCCCGTGAAGCTCATTCGTCAGGCCGCATCGAAAGACAACACCGCCGTCAATGTTTGGGTCGATGGGAAAAAGATTGGTTCTTGGGCGGCTTTTTATGATGGAAGCGATAAGATTAGCGAGACCTCCTTTGTCATCCCATTGGAACAACTCAGGGGTAAAAGCAACATTACCTTATCCTTGGTTCCTATTTCGGGAAACAATAACATTGCCGCTCTTCGTTGCTACGAAAACAACACCTTGGTTGATGCCATAGTCTTCGCAAGCGATCAAACCCACGCGGTGACGGGGACCCTCGCCTACAACAGCGTTTCCGTCAATGGTGTTAATTCCTTGAGCGATGCTTGGGAAAAGACCTATCAAGATCTGCAAAGCGCCTGTGATTACAACTCGCTCGTTCTCGATAGCGTTTTGTCCGTTTACACCTCGGGCAACGACGTTCCGGATCTCTCCCTTCCTTTGTCGATCTTATTTAATATGGGCGTCTATGGATTTTCGGTCGTTAACGGCTATTCCCAGGGGATGAATTCCAACGGCCTGGGCTATTTCTATTTGCCCATGCCCTATCAAAACGGCATCCGAATAACCTTGAGTCGCCGAGCGGGAGTCAAGGAGCCTTTGTCTTTCTTGTTCTCCTATGCCGACTTGGCTTCATCGAGCGATGCTACAATGACGCTCAAAGCCCAGATGAATTCAGGTATCTCAAGTCCTGGTTTTTCTTTGCCTTGGCTCAACGCATCGGGTTCGGGCAAATTGGTAGGCTTGCAATATAACTGCACCGGGGCTTCTTCCTTTGCCTTTTTGGAGGGAGATGAAATGATCACGGTTGACGGAAATCCTAGCCCGATATGCAATGGAACCGGGACGGAAGACATCTTTGAATCGGCTTGGTATTTCGTCTCGGGGAAATTCTCGCAAGGACTTCATGGCTTAACGTGGAAGGATTATTACGGATCCAGCCAAGCTCGGATTTCGGCTTATCGAAGTTATTTAACCGATCAAATCATTTATCATGATGGCATCAAAGCCACGATTGAGCATGGGCCCAATAACAATACTTCTGGTGAGACGTATTGCATCACCGCTTTCTTTTATTCCTGCGAGAAAAGCGATCTTCATTCTTTGGGGACCTATACCGCCAGTGGCGATCAGCCCGACTGCTCGATCGTTTCGGGAGGCGGAGAAGAGGATCATATTGACGGTCACTTAGAAGGAAACAGCCTGGATGTTGGGGTGACGAGTCCGATGCGTTTGCTGCAGGGCGTCAGTGAATTGCGCTTGAATATTCCTTCGAACAATCAAGGCATCCTGATTCGTCGGCTTTTCGATTTGAGAGTGACGAATCAAAGAGCGAAAGTTTATTGTGATGGAAGCCTGGTCAATGAATGGACCAACAAAGATTTCCGTGGGACGAAAGACATCGTTCGTTATGAAGATTTCATCATTCCTTCTTCTTTTACCGCAGGGAAGAGCGCGGTGACCATCAACTTTGCCACGAGCGCGGGGGCCATTTGGGAAGAATCCGAGTATCAATGTTTCTCCCTAGGCACTGATTTTGATCCCCTCTTTGCCTCGCCTGACACCGACGGAGATGGAGTTAAGGATTTAGCGGACCCCGAGACGATCGTGAAAGGCGTTGGCCTTGATTTGATCTTTTCTTATAGCGCGATTTCTTCGGTGCAAATTGCTCGGAGAATGAGCACGCTAACGGATCAGGAAAAAGCGGCGGCAGCGGCTTTGCTACCAGGACGAAGGATTCTTGATTCTTTTGATGTTGAATTAACAAAGGATGGATTGGATTATGAAAGTCAGGATGGCATGAAAGTCCGTTATCAATCGGGTGAAGAAAAAGTTTCCTATCTCGTTTATTTTGATTCCTACGGTTCTTTGAATTTATTGGCGAACCACTCCGCTGATGGATTTACCGTTTTCCAGATTCGCTGTGGAGGGAAATGCCTCGTTTTGGCATAACATGAAAAATTCTTATTCATCCATCAATGATGTTGCGAAAGCTGCTGGCGTGACGAAAAGCACGGTGTCCAATGTTTTCTCGGGGCAGTCTTTTGTCTCAAAAGAATTGACGAAAAAGGTTTTGGCGGCCGCCAAGAAACTCGATTACACTCCTGGCTTTTTTGCCGCAGGTCTTTCCGGGAAAAGAAATAATGACATTATTGGTCTTTTTCTCGAATCCACCAAAAACGAATATCTCAATTATTTTGATGTTTTTGTTGGGGCGGTGCTGCGCGTTGCTAGCCAAGCCAAGAAACGGGTATTAATTTTTATCGGTCTAAGCAATGAAGAATTCCTCCAATCGTTGCGTGCAAAAACAACGCCGATGGCGGGCGTTATCCTCGTAAACCCCGTTTTTGATGATGCCCGTGTCAATCAGTTAAAGAAGGATGAACTTCCGGTGGTTCTTTTGGGAAAGCCTATGTTTTCGGCACCCCGTCGTCTTAAGTATGTCGACGTCGATAATGAGGGGCTGGTTGGCGCTGTTGTTCGAATTCTGAAAGAGGCGGGCCACCAGAAAATTGCTTTCATCCACGCCAACGAGAACATGACGCTCGGCCTTGTTCAACGCCAAGCCTTCGATAAAGCCATTCCTGAATGCAAAGATTTAGCTTATCCGATGTATGTCGGCGACGTTGAAGAAAGCTATGACCTTGCTAAAAGGGCTTTGTCTCACAACGCGACGGCCATCATCTGCGCTAATCCAAATTCTGCTCGGGGAGCCTATCGTGCCATCAAAGATTGCGGCAAGCGCGTTGGAAAGGACGTTGCCGTCTTTTCCCTCGGCGCTTCCTCCGCCTCGGAAGCAGGTTTTCATCCTTCGTTATCTTATGCCTCGCAAAACTATGCTAAATTGGGTGGGGCGGCCGCCAAGATGTTAATCGCGATGGTGGATCATAAAGAAACGAGAAGTCATTTGGTCATCAAAAACAAGATCATGATCGGAAACTCCTTTTTCGTGTTGAAAAAATAGGCTTTTGCTCGGTTTTTATTAAACAAAAAGCGCCATCTGCAACCACGATTAGGCTGCCGGTGGCGCTTTCTTATCCTGATCCTAGGCGATCGCCGAGACGAGACAAATACTCTGGATGACCAAGTGGTTATTGGACCCTTGGACCGAGAGAACTTGGACGGTAACGCTTTGGCCGAGGTAGGCGCTCAAATCATATTGGAAGGTTTGGGTGGCGTCGGTGTCGATGGCGAGGGAGGCGGCGTCAGTCGTTAAACCATTGGCTTGGATGATGGTTGCGCCCACCTTGACCTCAAGCTGCGGCTGGACTGTTTCCTGTCCGCTGAAAGTGCGGCTGTTGATTTTTAGGACCTTGGTGGCATCGGCAACGCTGTAGGCGTAGCTGGCAGAACCAGAGGCCCCGAGATCAACGCCTTCATTGATGGTGCTGGCGTTAACAACGCTCCAATAGGCATTAATCGCCTTCGGATAGAAGGTGGTCAATGCTGAGTTGGTATGGGCATCTGTCGCATTCAACGTGACGTGCTCGACGACCATATGGTTGACCTTGCTGTTATTCGAAGTGATGGAAATGCTGACCTCGCTTCCGACGTAGGAAGTCAGATCGAAACTCCACCAAGTCGAATCGTCGGTGTTCATCGGCAACACACAAGAATCGACGCTGTTATTGACGGCCTTGATGATCGTGGTTCCGACTTTGAAGACGAAGGAAGCGTTGTCGTTGTCCTGCCCATTGAAGACACGGGTTTTCACGTTCGCAACCTTGGTGGTCGCATCCACGGTGTATTGGTAGCTCATCGTGCCAGCGCCTTGGAGATCAACTCCTTCGCCGACGCCGCTGTTATTTCCCGAAATCGTCCACTTCGAATAAAGGAAAGAACGATCGAAATCGGTGATCGCAACGTTGTGGTTATCGGCCGCGGTGTGATTGTCTGTCGCCGCGAACTCCACGTTGGTCAGGACCAGGTGATTGGTCGAGTCGGAAGCGTTGAGAATGGTGATGACTGGCTTAAATTCCGTATACATAGACAGATCGTAGGTGTAGATGTACTCGGTGTCGGAAACGGGCACCGGGAAGGTATCAAAATCACTGTTGACCGCTTTGATGGCGGTGCCGTTTGCTTTGACTTGGAGCGAGGAAGCGCTACTATCCTGCCCCGCATACATTCTGGCTTTGATGTTGAGGTATTTCGTCGAAGGGGCAATCGCGATTTTCACCGCGATGCTCTCGCCGTGGGCTAAGTCGAAGCCCTCGTTGCGAAGAGCGGCGCCGCCGGATTTGACCCAAGCCGGATCCGAAGAGATTTGGCTTCCGGTCCACGCGGTTGCGCTGGCTAAGCTCATGCCGCTGCCCGGAACGGTCGATCCGGAAGCGGGGGCTAAGGCAAAGCTCGTGGCGACGCAATGGTTGACTTCCGAAACGAGCGAGGCGAACTTGAAGGTAACCTTTTTGCCGACATATGCCGAGAGGTCCCAAGCATAAACGATTGTGGATCCATCAAGGCTGGAGACGGCATAATCATCGCCATCAACCGTCTTAACCACCGCGTCATTGGCATAAAGAGCCAAATGAGCCTTTTCGGTATCCTGATTCTCAAACTGACGGATACCAACATTGAAAAATTGGGTCTCTGCGGTGATGTTCAAGATGATGCTGGCGGCACCGCTGCCGGTGAAGTCAACGCCTTCGCCAACGCCGGTGTTGAATGAGCCAACGCAGAACCATTCATCGTAGAATTCAGCCCTGGTCCAAGAAGTCTTGGAAGACTCGCTTGCGCCCAAAGCCCTTTCCATGGAAACGCTGGTAAGGCAGGTGTGGGTTGAAGCCATTTCTTTGAACTCGATGATCACGGTCTCGCCCACTTTGGACGTGAGGTCGTAATCGAAGGTCGCGCCGCTATCGAGATCCGTTGTGGCGAAATCGGTCGTGCTGCCAATGGCTTTGACTAAAACGCCATCGACGTAGACATAGAATTTCGGATAGGTCTCGCCTTCGCGGTGGAAGACGCGCATTGAAACGCGAAGGTATTGGCAATCGGTGGTGATGGCATGAGCCATCAGCATGCTGGATCCCGCCTTCATATCGCAGCCTTCGCCCGTGCCGGTATCGAAGCTTCCGCTCCGTGACCAATCATCGCCATATAAGCCAGCGCGATCCCACTTCACGGCGGTGGCAATCGTTGCTGGCAAAATCTTATAAACAACGGAATTGCTGTAGTCGGACATCAAATCACCGTATTTTGCTTTGACGGCGAGAGAGTAAGCGCCGACATTGGTGTCCGTGACGACATAATTCAGTTTGTCGATCTCGCCCATGAAGGTTCCGTTCTCAAACACCATATAAGTCAAAGCATCGCTGACTGCTGCCCAACTTGCGGTCTTCGTGGCGGAATCAAAGCTAATCACCGGGGCGGCTAAGGAGGCCGGCGCGGTGAACTCAACCGCGTTCGAGGCGGCAGCATCGAGATAAGCGCCGGTGCTATCCTCTGCCACGACATAGAGCGTCTGTTTTGTCGAAATCGTCGTGTCGAAATCGTAGCTTAGTTCCGAGCTCGTCTTCAAAAGCGCCGAATTCAAATAGACTTTGTAGCCATCGGCGTGCTCAACTGCGGGCCAGCTGGCGGTGTAGTGCGACAAAGAGATGACCGCAGCCGCCAGAGCGGTCTTGGCCGGGATTGAACTGGTCGGAGTCGAGGTGGTCGTCGAAGTCTCGCTGCTTCCTGTTGAGGCAAGCGAAGTGGACGATGCAGGAGTGCTGCAAGCCGCTAATGTGAGGGCCAAAAGAGTTAAAGCCAAAGGCTTAGCAAAATGTTTCATGAATAATCCTTTCTCGATTAAGAAATGTGAACATAGTCGATGAAAATCTGCTCGCCAGAACCATCGCCATCATCATCCTGTTCAAGAGAGATAAGGGTTTTCTTTCCGGCGTATTTGCTCAAAGAGAAATCGTAAGTGGTCGGATTGGAACCGTCGGCCCGTTCGTAATAGCCGTAGTCATCGAACGTGGCGCTGGCGCCATAGCCGTCCTTCAAGATGTCTTCGCCATATCCCATCGCAAGCGAAGCATCCTCGTAGTAGACATGAACCCGGAAGAAAGTATCCGCATTCGAGCCACCCTTGCAGAGTATTTCGAGTTTGCTATCGTTGCTGCCCAGCTGAAACATGTTGTACATGTAGGAGTTAGGTATCGCATCCATCTTGTCGTTAAGGTCGGAGCCATCCAAACGGATGGAGCCCTTGCCTGAAACGGACCAAGAATCCCAGACGCATTTATCGTATTCGAGGCCGCCGCAGTTAAGCGACCAGCCACCCAGGTCGTCCGGGCTGGTAAACTCAAAGTTGCGCTGAGCGGTGACGGGATAGTCTTTCACGTCCTTCCAATAGAAGGCGCGCGAGTCGATCGCGCAAAGAGGCGAAACCTCATTTGGGGCGATATCGGCCGCCTGTTCCACGTTCGTGTGCGGGACATTGGCTTTGACGAGATCGAGCAGTTCGTCTACCGTCACCAGTTCAACATGATCATCAAGTTGGCGGACGAAGCGGTTGATATACTCCATCGTTCCGATGCTCCAAGCATGCGCGATCAAAACGGTGTAACCCGAAATGTCGGTCGGATCCGTCTTGTAACTGTTGATGCGTTGGGCCACCCGCTCCGTGAACCCATAATACTTGTTGTGGTTGTCGTTGCCATCGCGCCAAAGCGTCTCTCGCACCGATACAAAAGGCTTGTCGTTGGACCAATAGACCCCGCCCTTGCCTTCAAGATAATAGTCGCCGAGCGACCAAACGCCGCCTTTGATTTGATTCTGAGCAGCGAAATAAGCAAGGCTGTCTTCGTTAGCGAAGGAGTCAAGAAAGTTGACGCTGCTCAAACCCGTTCGTGACATGTAGCCGGCCGTCTTTGCCGAATAATCCGGCAAGGATGCCTCGTTATATTCCGAAGGATTGATGTAACCGATTCCCGAAGGACCGGCAATAAAGTCATCGTTGGCGCTGCCGCGGGAATAGATGCTCTCGAGAACGCCAGGCCCCAAATCGGCGAGAGCAGGCGAAACGGTCCAAGTCATCGGGAAAGAGCCCCTCCGAGAAGAACCATACCAGCGCGTGTCGTCCATGAAGGTGCGCTCTAGCCACTGAATGTTATCGCCATCGCTCATGACGATCGCAAGATAATGTTTGCCTTTGGTTGCCGTAATGTTCCGTTTCTGATAATTCGGGAACGAAAGAGTGGCCGCTGGCGAGTAGCCAGAGAGGAAGCTCAGCGAAATCGCCCAGTCAGCCGCGAGGGTGATTAAGGATAGGGTCGAGTTAACCGAAACAAAGTTAACCTCGTTTTCGGTCCAGCCGATGATCGGGGCGTTTTTGGCCGCCCATTGTCCGATCTCCGTCCGGATCATCGAATCGTCGGTAATGTAATCCATGTAGCCACAGAACGCTTTGGCCGCAATGGAATAGTCCCGCAACATCGCTTTTTGCGGGTTTTGGTTAAGAAGCAATTGGTTGTTGAGCCGCGACTTATACTTCTCGAAGATTTGCCGCGTGGTGTAATCGCTGACATCGATTCCCGGCGCAAAGCCGGCCGCAATCGCCTTCGACACCAAAGAGGAATCAACCATAATCCATCCTTCGACGCCGCTGACAGTTGCCGCGTGGTCTATGGATAGGTTGTAGTTGTTGCCGCTCGTCGTTACGGATTTGTAAGTAACGTATTTTTTGCTGGGGAGATAGGTTTTCACATCGGCCAGGAGCGCGAACGCATCCGTATATTCTTTGACTTGAAAGCCTTTTTTAGACTGGAGTTGGCTGAGCCAATACTTCGAATCAGCCGTGCCATCGTAGACGTACACTCTCGACAATGTCTGGGCCAGGATGCCTTGAACGCTGCTGATCATAGCCATCTCGTCACCCGACATACTGGTTGCCGAGATTGCATAGACCACGTCAGCGATGCCTGGCGAGCGCCAATAGACGCCCGATTGGATCGGTGGATTCACTTGAGTACTGGAGGAAGAAGGAGAACTGCTCCAACTTTCTTGGGTCGTCGAAGCGTTGCCTGCGGAACTGCTCAGACTGTTTGAAGCCGGATTGCATCCGCTTAGGACAACGACGCTTAGAAGAAAAGCCACCGTCTTTCTAAGCCATTTTTGTTGCATAAAAAGTCCTTTCATTTAATGCCGGAGATGTTTAAACCTCCAATTAGCTTCTTCTGGCATAAGGCATAAACAACAATGACAGGAAGCAAAGTTGAAATCAGAGCTGCTGACCTCAAGAAGACCTCGCGCCATCCGCCGCCTCCGCCTTCACCAAAAAAGACTAGTTTCAATTGAATCGTATAGAGCGCTTCATTGCCCGTGACCAACATCGGCCAGAGATAGTCGTTCCATTCCGCGATGAAAGTCATGATGAAATAAGTTGCCAAGACTGGCAAGCACATCGGCAAAACGATTTGGAATAAAGTTCGCACTTCGCCTGCCCCGTCAACTTTGGCGGCTTCAAGAACTTCATTTGGAACGGAATCCATGAAGGCTTTGACGAGGAAAATGCCGGAGACATTAACGATGCCTGGCAAGATCAACGCCGCAAAAGTGGAAGTCCAGTTGAGGGCAGAGACTAATTGGTAGTTCGTGATCATCAACATCTGGCCGGGGACCATCATCGTAATGAGCAAGGCGACAGTCACGACGTTGCGTCCTTTGAATTTCTTTTTCGAAAGGACATAGCCCACCACCAAGATAATTACGGCGCTGATGAGGGTGAAGGAGAAGGAAACGATTAAAGTGTTTCTTAATCCGGTGAGCAAATCGCCTTCTTGGATGGCGGCGGCGTAGTTCGACCAGTTCCAGGAAACGGGCCAGAAATAGACTTTGCCATCTACTGGGGTGAACCCTTCGATCGGCTGAACCGATTGAATGAACTCGAGGTAGAACGGGAAGACTTGCAAAAAAGCGAAAGCGGCCAGAACCAAAACAATCAAAGCTTTTAAGATGACATGAGGGGCTGGCCGATCGTTCTTTTCCTCTAACGGAACTGCAAGATGCTTCATTTTTGTCATAGAGTTTCCTCCGAGCGAGAAATCCTATGCTGCAGCCAAATTTGGAGAATGGATAAAAGCATGATGATGTTCAATGTGGCGACGGCAATGGCGCAGGCGTAGCCATTTTCGCCCCCAATCAAGGAGTTATACATATAGAGAGTGATCGACATAGAACTGTTGGAGGGGCCGCCGTTAGTAATGAGCTGCATCGGGCCGATAACTTGCAAGCCGCCGATGATCGACAAAAGGCAGTTGTAGAGCATGGCGCCGTTAATTGACGGGACATAAATCTTTTTAAAGATCTGCCAAGTGGAGGCGCCGTCCATGATGGCGGCTTCCACATAACTCTTTGGAATACCTTCGATGGCAACGTAATAAATCAACATCTGGCTTGAGAAGCCAAGCAAGGCGGGAATGATCATTAAGGTAAATAGCGATAAGTGGGGATTGTTGTACCAAGCCAGCGGAGTACCGCCAAAGGCACGGATAATCTGGTTCATGATTCCGGTATCCGAGGGGTTGAAAACCAAGGTGGTGATTTGGCTTGAGATAACAGCGGAAACCAAGGTCGGCCAGAATAAGAGGGTCAACCAAACTTTTTGGCCATGATGAATCCGAGAAATCAAATAGGCGACGAACAAGCCAAGGCCGTTATTGAGCACGGTCATGACCAAAGTCCAAATAATGGTGTTGCGAAAGGCGGTCCAGAATACTTCATCGGCAAAAAGACGAGTGTATTGCTCAAAGGTGAATCGGGAGATCTTTGAGATGCTGATCGTGAGGTTGGTGAAGGAGAAAACAAAACCACGGACGAAAGCAAACAAGAAGAAAACACCCCACCAAGCCAGCGGGAAGAGCAGCCAAAGATAAGCGGTTATCGCTTCGTGCGTGAACCACTTTTTCTTTCTCTGTGCCAAAGCAAGGGTGCTATCATTCATATTTTATCCGTTGAACTTACGATCGGTGGCCTCTTGGGATTTGGTTTGAGCGGTTTCGATGGCGGCATCGATGCCAGCGCTATCGCTAGCGGTGACTGCGCCGTAAAGCATATTGACGATTTGCTGCTCTAAGGTTGACCAAATGGGCGTGGCAGGACGTGGGGCTACTTTGGTTAATTGCGTGGCAAAATAAGAGAGGTATTGGTCTTTGGCATAGTAGTCGTCGGACAAAGCCTCACTGGTGACGGGCAACAGAGCCTTCACCTTGGCAAACGCCATTTGGAAGGTCTTATCGGTGGCCAAGAATTTCGAGAAAACATATGCCGCTTGTTTCACGGCGCTCTTTTTGGCGATAACCATCGAATAGAGACCGAGACCGGAGTAATTTGGCGTTGCCGGGTCGATGCTGACCATTTCGCTTAAACCGAGCTTGAAGGACGTCTCGCCTTGCGTTACCTTGGCAAGGTTCCACGAACCCATTTCGACGAAGCCGATGCTGCCGCCGTAGAATTTGCCTTCTTCATATTCGTTTTGCGAAGCGTATTTCGAAAGGCTGACCCAGTCATTGACCGCCTTTTTCACGTTGGGAGTATTCAACTGAATGGTCTTATAATCATCGCTGACCATTTGGCCTTTTTCTCTCGCGACATAAGAAGAGAAACCCATGGCGCAGAAGGTTTCGTTGATGGGCTGCGCGAACGGGGTATAATTTGTCTTTTGCTTGATGGCTTCGCAATCCGCGAGGAATTCCGAATAGGTTTTCGGCATAGCGCTGATACCAGCGGCATTCAAAATGTCCATGTTGCCCATCAGGACAACGGTGTTGGCGCTCAGCGGAAGCCCGTAGGCAGATCCGTTGTAGGAATTGGCCGAATATAAGGTCGAAGGGAAATTTGAGGCCACCCCATCGCCGTGGCTTAGTTCGGTGATGTTTGCGACCTGATCCTCAAAAGCCAGGTTAGGAATGTAAACGTGGTCGACAATGGCTAAATCGGGGCGGGAATTATCATCATTGAGAGCAATGAGATAGCTTTGGTAAATGTCCAAGCCAGCTTTTTTGACGATCTTGAAGGTGACGTTGGGGTAAGTTTGCTGGAAACGGGTAATCGCATCATCCAAGGCGGCGTTGTATTCGGCGCCCGAAGGATACCAAAGCGTGACCTTGGCGCTTGTGTCAGCGTTGAAAGAGGACTGGATATCTTCTGAAATGTCAGAACCGCCCTGTCCAAAGCTGCAACCCGTAATGGCTAACGAGAGCAAAAGCGAAGCGGCTAAAGCGCCGCGCGAAGTCAGAAGCGAATGATTCTTCATGAAATTGTCCTCAAAAGAAAACCGATTTTCTTTTATTGCAAGAGCAAATGGTGTAAGCGCTTGCTTCCAGCTTTTTTATCTTAATGTAGAAAAACGGTTTTTGCAATAGGCCAAATTAAACAAATTGTGATCTTCTTTTCGAGAGAAGCCGACGTTAACGAACGCTATTTTGGCTCAACAAAGGAATCGTTGTAATGAATTTTTGAAGAAATGATAACGGATTTCGGAGCCGACTTATTTGCGATGTCATCGACAATCAAGTCAACGGCTTGCCTTGCAAACTCCGCATAATCTTGCGCCGCGTAGGAAAGGGAGGGAGCGAAGGAGAGGTCGTTGCTATGGCTATAGCCAAGCGAGAAGACTTTGACATCGGTTCCGACTTTTAAGCCAGCGTCGCCGATAGCTTCATAGGCGCCGGAAGCAATAAAACCGTTAGCGCAGATGATGGCATCCGCTCCGTCTTTGAGGGCTCTTGATGCATAGTAATAGCCATCTTCTTTGGTGCTGTGGGCACTGTAGAAAATCTCGCCTTTTGCTATTTTGTCTGAATTCGCGGCTTCGTTGAAACCTTCGTCGCGGTCCTGGGTAATCGTCAAGGTTTGATTCGAGTTAATCATCGTAATCTTCTTGCAACCCTGTCGTTTCATTTCCAAGAAGATTCGGCGGACCAATCCGACGTTGTCGGTGTCGATCGAATTGCCCTCTTTTCCACCAAACAATCCTTTGGGATTGCCGATGACTACGAAAGGAATTAAGGAAGAACTAATCTTGCTTAAGCGTTCATCGCCAGTGGAGGGAGAAACCAAGATCGCGGCGTCAATCGGCGAACGGCCTGGCTTGAGATTGCAAGCCATATCTTGATTGGACAAACCGAAGTAAATTAATAAAGAAAAGCCATGTTTGGCGGCTTCGATGGTCAAGGAGCGAATCAAAGTATCGTAATACGGCTGGAATCCACCATCGGCTTCGTTGTTTTCTAGGAAGAGACCTAAAATGTTAGATTCGTTTTTGTGGCTTAGAACCCGAGCGTAAAAATTAGGCGAATACTCCATTTTTTCAGCGGTGGCCAAGACTTTTTCTCGAATCTCAGACGAGACAAACTTTTTGCCACTAAAAACATTCGAAACGGTGGATTTCGCCACGCCCGTCGCCTTCGCGATATCGTTGATCGTCGTCATCCTTGACATCCTCCTAAATTCTTTTTAATCAGGCCGATGAAGTCTTCAAGCGGCAAAATCTGATTATTATCGCTAAGTTTGCTGACCAAATAATCGATGTCTTCGTTGCTTGTCGACCAGGGATGAACGTTGACAATACTATATCCCTTTTCTTGTTTGGGAGCGATTGGGAGTTGATTGATTTTCTCGGCAATTTTGTCGATCCAGGTTCGGTCGGTTGTCCGATCCCCGGTCGGAGACCAGAGCGAATAACGAACGCTGACAAAAGGTTTGTGGTTTTCGGAGAAGTAAATTCTACCGGCGTTTCCTTCATAGCAAATGGGATCGACTTCCCAGACGCCGCCGTCAATTTCTGGGCGTTTAGCATATTCGTTGATAACCCGGCGAACCGTGGCATCACTCATGTTGTTTTTGTTATCCAAAAGAGTAACGATGGTGAGGCTGGCCTCTTTCATCATTCGAGCGGTTTTTTCGACAAAAGTGGGGAGTTCCTTGGCGGGGAAAGCGCAAGGATTCATGTAACCAGCCCCGCTTACGCCCGAAGCAAAAGTCTCATTCCTGACTCGAGAATAAATATAGCGGAGGGCTGCCGGAGCGAGATAAGTCATGGCTGGGGCAATCGTGAAGGCCAAAGGATAGTTGTGGAAAGATTCCGTTCGCTTGCCATAGTAACCTTCAAAAGGGAAATCTCGTTCAAGCCATTGAGCGTTATCGCCGTCCGACACCTCGATAGCAACATAGTGCTTATTCGGCAAAACATCGACATGGTGCGGAGAAAATGGAATCGTGGTTTCTTGATCGGAAGCGAAGAAAGCACGGTTGGAACTCCAATCGGAAGGAACGATATAGTCGCCATAACGGCTGATGAACTCGACGAAGGACACTTCATCGGTTGTCCAGCCATAAATTGCGATGCCCGACTTTAAGGAAGAAAGGACGTGACCTAAGAATTTTCTTCCTTTCTCGCTTTCGTCGCCATACACGATGGCCCAATGATTGCGAATGCCATAATCTCGGAGGTTTATTTTGTGGTTATCAGGCCGTTCTACCTGATGAATCAGCCCGTCTCTTCTAAAGAATGGCAAACATTCATCAAAGATGGTTTCCTGAATGGTTGTGGGATCTTCTTCACGGAGATCACGCACACATGGGAGGAGGTCAGAAACTAACGACTCGCATTCAGAAGGAACCGCAAGATAGCCCTTGGCGCTGGTCAGCATATTGGCAGCATTCAAGGATCCATCACATCGGGAAAAATCAAAAAGGACATAACCAGGAATTAAATTTTTATTTTCGGCAATAAGGGCGCGTAAGAAAACGGAACGAACGGAAAACGAATCGCTGTCAACGAACTGTCGGTAGTGGTCGCAATCAATGAGAAAGGTTTCCCCTTTTTGTGCGAGAAGGCCTTGCAAAGAGACCGCTAAGGCCAACTCGCTTTCGGAAAGAGAACTTGTTTTTAAAAGCGGGATTATTTGTTTCATGAAAACATTATAAAGAGGTGTAAATAGAGAATCAACGCGAACCGGTTTCCTATTTACAAAAAAAGCCAAGGGAGATAATCTATAAAACGAAGAAGCGGGAAAAACCTTTTTCCCTGAGGATCAAAATGAAAACCATTCATTTAATTAGCGGGACGCATTGGGACCGGGAGTGGCGCCATACGGCCGAGCAGAGCAAATTGCGGTTGATGGACTTGATGGATTACATCATCAAAGTTTTGGAAGAGGACAAGGGCTACCACTCTTTCACCATCGATGGGGGCTTGGTTGTTATTGAAGACTACCTCGCCGTGCGGCCTGAGAATCGTGAACGGATTGAAAAACTCATCAAAGCCAAAAAACTCTTTGTCGTCAATTGGTATACCCTTCCAGAAATTAATACCGTTGCCCCGGAATCCTTGATTCGGAACATTCAGATGGGCCACAAGATGGCCGCTCCGTTAGGCGGAGCGATGCGCAGCGGTTATACCGCCACCAGCTATGGCCAGCCGAGCCAGTTACCCCAACTTTATAAAGGTTTTGATATTCCTAATGCCATCTTCTATCGGGGCACGAACAAACACATCCTTACCCCGCTATTTAACTGGGAAGCACCCGATGGCAGCCAAATTAAGGTATTAAGAACTTTCGATGAGGTGACTCGCACCAACTGGTATTTCTATGTTCATGACCGGGCGGTTTTGGGCAAAGGGGACAAAGACCTTTCTTATACCTTTGACAAACGTCAGATTCCGGTGCATATGGCGGATACCCAATCCTATGAGAAGGCATTCACGGTTTTGCACGAAGACGGTGACTACATCCATGATCAAGCCAATATGAAAGGCGCCTTAGACGCTTTGATCAATCAGGCTGAGCCTTATGCTATCGGGGACAATATCCTCGCGATGAATATCGAAGACAACGACGAGCCTTACTGGAAATTGGGCGAGTTGGTGGACGATATGAACAAAATTTATCCGGGAAAATATGTCATTAAGCAAACGACATTTGATGACTATATGTCGACCATTACGTCTTTGGCTGATCAAGGCAAATACTCATGCGCTGAGTACTCGGGCGAGCTTCGTTTCACCACGATGGAATATAACAACTTCAATGGTTTGCTTGGCGCAACGCACTCTTCCCGAATCAACATCAAACTCGCCAACGAGATTTGCGAAACGGATTTGATAGATTTAGCCGAGCCGTTAGCCTCAATGGCCAGCTTCTATGGCAAGGAATATCCGGCATCGAATTTCGAAAGAGCGTGGAAGGCCTTATTGAAGAACCATGCCCACGATTCGATTTGCGGCGCAGCGGTGGATCAGGCCCATAAAGATATGATGTATAACTTCTCCTTAGCTAAGACGGTGGCAGAAGAGGTGACCAATCGCAGTTGTGTCGCTCTTTATGGCGATATTGATACCCAGACTAAATTCCTTAAAGATGACTATCCGGTCGTGGTTTTCAATACGCTGCCGTTCCAACGTCACGAAGTCGTCGAGTTGATCATCGATACTCCGAAAGGCAAGGTCATTGCCAGCGATAACGGCATTGGCGGTGCCGCTGATTTAGGCGAGTTCTATGACATCGTTGATGACGAGGGGCACATCATGCCGTTCGTCGAGTTGGCTCGCGACAGCATCTCGATTGGCGTCGAACGCCAACTTGATACCAAATCGATTAAGTTTGATGCCTCGCGTAAACGGGTTTTGGTTGAGATGGATGTCCCGGCTTGCGGCTATCGCACCCTGGCCTTGCGTCCGCGAGGGCCGGTCTTCGCTTTCGAACCCAAACTCATGGATAACCGAAAACTCATCGCCCGTGACGATGGGGTTTTGGAAAATGAATTCCTTCGCGTCCGGATTAAAGAAAATGGCAGCTTCGATATTTTGAACAAACAAAACGGCCGTTTGATGAAACACGTCGGTTATTATACGGACCAAGGGGAAGTCGGCAGCGCCCATGTTTCTGTGGGGACCGCCAACAATTATACCGTCACTTCCATCGGGGCTCATGCCCAGATCGATAGGATGGAATCCAATCTTTTACGGGGTAGCTTCCGAATTCAAATAACCATGCAAATTCCGGCCGAAGCGACCTTAGATGGCCACGATCGGTCGAAGGAAATGAAGCCGCTTCCGATCGAAACAACACTTACTTTGGAGAAAGGCTGCCCGTATCTTAAAGTTCACACGAAACTCGTTAATTCGAGCCGGGATCACAAACTTTGGGTCAACTATCCGACTGAGCTCGAGAATGCGAACGATGTTTATGTTGAGTCGTCTTGGGACGTGGTTCGCCGCGATATCCGTTGGAAGGATCACAAAGATAACTTTGAACAGTATTTCCCCTTTCAGCCTATGCAGAACTTCGTCGATGTTGACGATGGCACCAACGGTTTTGCTTTCTTAAGCCGCGGCTTAAGAGAATACGAAGTCGAAGACGATAGCCGCCGCACTTTGAAAATCACGTTGATTCGCACCCAACGCGCCTACATGACTGCCAATTCGAAGATGCGAGAAGAAGAGACCATGAAATACACCGGCCAACATTGTCTTGGCGAGATGGAATATGATTTTGCTCTTTATCCGCATTGCGGCACGACCAAAGCGGGCGACGTCATCGTCAAGGCGTACGAGAATAAGGTTCCGTTGAAGGCCATCTCTGGCGTTCCGTTCAAAGGATCGCTGCCTTGCACTAAGTCGTTCGTTGAGATTTCTTCTGACGATGGCTGCTTTATGCCAGGCGCTTTTAAACTGGCTGAGAACGGCAAAGACTACATCTATCGTGTGTGGAACGCTGATCACCAAGCGAAAAAAATCAGCATTCGCTTTACCTTCCCGCTTGTGGCGGTGAGCAAGGTGAAACTCAACGAGGAGCCTATCAAAGACATGGTTCTGAAAGAGGGGTCGATTGTTGACGAATTACGGCCCGCCGAGATTACGAGCTATCTTCTTAAGGTTAAGTAACATGATACACATTCCCGACATCGGAGATTTCTCCGATAACGCAGGCTTTATTCCTTTAAAAGCCTCGCTTGATGGTTTGCATAGAAAAGGGCAAGACGGCGTCGTTGCCCTTTTCGCCACCGGTGATCGTAAGGTCGAGTTTCATTGCTATTCGAACTACACCATTGCCTATGTCCCTTCTCTTGTTGGCATCGGCGCTTATTATCCGATTGCGCCAATCAAAGAGAAAAAGCCGATCAAATATGTCTTGATGGATTTGGATGGCACTTCGGTTAAAAGCGAGGAGTTTTGGGTTTGGATTATCGAACTGACGATGCAAAGCCTATTGAAAAATCCTTCGTTCCATCTGAATGAAGACGACTTGCCTAACGTATCGGGCCATAGCGTTTCCGAACATCTACAATATTGCATCAATAAATATGCCCCGGGTGCCAGCCTCGATGAAGCCAGAGGCTATTACTTTGAACACACCCACCACGAAATGGATTTGATCGCCAAAGGGCAGGGAAAGAAAAACGCCTTCGTTCCCGCGCCCGGGCTCAAAGAATTCTTGCTTGCCTTAAAGAAGCACGATATTAAAATCGGCTTGGTGACTTCGGGCCTTTATGAGAAAGCCTGGCCGGAAATCTATGGTGCCTTTCAAAGTTTGGGCCTGGGCGATCCCCGTGATTTTTATGACTGCATTATTTCGGCAGGATCTCAATTAAAAAAAGGTCAAGTCGGCACGCTGGGCGAATTATCGCCGAAGCCGCATCCTTGGCTTTATGCCGAGACAGGCATTGTTGGTCTTGGAATCAAGGCCGATGAGCATGATCGCGTTGTTGGCATTGAGGATAGCGGCGCGGGTGTTTGTTCGATCCGCTTAGCTGGGTTTACCGTTTTGGGCGTCGGCGGCGGCAACATTGTTTCCAGCGGAACGAAAGGCCTCTGCACCGGATTTGAAAAAGATCTCTTGAGCCTCTTGCCGTTTATTCTCTAGGCTTGTGTTGATCGAGTCCTTCTCGGAAATGATCGGGGAAGAGCTTCCGGTTTACATCATTGTCAAAAGCAAAAGCTTGGTATTCGTTATAACAGAGGCAGAGCAACGGCATGGCCAAAAAGAAGACGATCAGGTAAGCGCCAACCTGCCAAGCTCCTTTCAAAAAGGCCGGTCCGACAAAACCGACGAGAAGAACGAGACTTTGGCAGCAAGCGGGCATTAACCGCCGCGCAAAAAGACGAAGCGAAGTTCCAAGGAAGGCTCCAAACGAATTGGCGTATCGAAGTTGAACGCCTAAAGCGTAAAAACTAAAAGAAACCACCAAAAATCCGAAGAAAAGGGTGAATGTCGTGGCGAAATAGCGGAGAGGCAGGTTACTGATGCTCTTTGCGTAATAGATGTAAGAGAAGACGGATAAGAGCAAAACGAGCCCGCACAAAAAACCTAAGAAGAGAGTTCGAATCCCGTTGTCTCTGATTCCCCGGAAGAACGTTGAAACCGTGGCTGACCGGCCTTTGATTAAAGTGGAAAGAAGGGCGAAATCACCGCAAAATCCAAGAGAAAGCAGACCAATAAGCGGAATCATGATGCCATAAGTGATCAAGCTCCACGATAACAAATCGGATGCCGTTGGTTCGGCGATTAATGAAAGCTGATAACTCATGGAGACTTGAAACGCCAAAGCGGGAAGGGCAAACAAAAAGAGAAACCATCCGGCCAAAAACACCAAGACGTAGTGGTCGCGAACGATATATAAAAATTGTTCTTTTCGAAAAGAAGGAAGACTTTCTCCTTGTTCGTCGCCAAGAAGAGATTTCCTGAGAAAATCATTGTTCTTCATTCTTGTATATTAGTTTACCATTTAGCCTGAATTTGTCCTATGATTTTCTTAAGAAAAAAAGTGTTTCGAAATAGCGAAGTTTAGGCATGGCTTCTCGGTCGATCGCTTGAAGGTTTGGGAGGGTAAGAAAATGGATATTGTGAAATTGCAGCCAGCGACCAAAGACTATATTTGGGGCGGCAAAAAGCTTAAGAGTTGGGGCAAACTCGCCCCGAGCGATTCGATTGCTGAGTGCTGGGAGCTTTCTTTTAATTCGGAAGGCCCCTCCCTCATCGCTTCTGGCCAGGACCAAGGCCGTTTTCTCAAAGATGTCGCGACGCCAACAGATGTTGGCGTTGTCCCTTCGAGTTTTCCTTTCTTTCCGGTTCTGATTAAACTCATTGATTCTGCGGACAATCTTTCGGTCCAGGTCCACCCCAGCGATGACTATGCTTTAGCCCATGAAGGCCAATACGGCAAAACCGAAATGTGGTATGTGATTCAAGCGGAAAAGGGCGCGGGTCTTTATGTCGGTTTCAAGAAAAAGACTTCGGCGGAAGAAGTTCGAAAGGCGGTGAACGACGGAACCATCATTGATTTTTTGAATTTTGTCCCGGTCAAACCCGGTGAGGTTTATTTCATTCCTTCGGGAACGGTTCACGCAATCGGCAAAGGCATCACTTTAATCGAAATTCAGCAAAACAGCACCTTGACCTATCGTCTTTATGACTACAAACGTTTGGGCAAAGACGGCAAGCCGAGAGAATTGCATCTTGAGAAAGCTCTGCTTGTTCTGAACTACGAGCCTTATCAGCCTCAATCTTTTCCGCGGCCGTGCATCGGAGCGTCCAAATACTTCCAAACCTACGCTTACGAAGCCAAAGATTTTCCTCAAGTGAGCGCATCAGAAGATTCCTTTGCTTCTTTGACCTTTGTCTCCGGAGAAGGGGTTTTTGCAGGGATAAATTATCGCAAAGGCGATACTTTCTTCATTCCCGCGGGTAAAAAAGGAACCTTAAAAGGTGTTGGCCAATTCATCTTGACCCAAGTGGAAAAATTATGAAAATCGTTGGTGTTGACATTGGCGGCACTTCGATTAAATCGGCTATCGTTGACGAGAAGGGGCAAATTTTATTTCGTTTTTCTCTGGCCATTAATCCCCGCCGAAGCGGAGAAGAGATTCTTCATGATCTTGGCCAATTGATCAACAAAGCGCTGCTCAATCATTTTTTGGCGCCAAAGGATGTCGTTGGCATCGGCATTGGCTGTCCTGGCTCGATTAACTCAAAGACCGGTTTTTGCGACTATTCGAACAATCTTCAGTGGGAGAACCTGCCCGTTGTTCCGATTATCCAAAAAGAAACCTCTCTTGCTGCGAAAGTGGCGAACGATGCCAACGCAGCGATTCTCGGTGAGGTTCGCTTTGGCGCGGCCAAACGCTTTCACAATGTCGTTCTTTTAACCTTGGGCACCGGCATCGGCGGGGGTCTTTATCTCAACGATCAGCTTTATGAAGGCAATGAGAGCAAAGGCGCCGAATTGGGTCATTCCTTATTGGTGATGGATGGCCGCCCTTGCAGTTGCGGTCGTTCCGGTTGCTTAGAAGCTTATGCTTCCGTGACCGCCTTAGTCAAAGACACGGTGGAGGCGATGGAAAAAGATTATAAGTCCTCCATGTGGGCTTATGTCGGAGGAGACATTCGCCATGTCAGCGGCCTAACCGCCTTTGAATGCGCCAAGAAAGGCGATGCTATGGCGCAAAAGGTGGTGGATCGCTATATTCGCTTCTTAGGCGAGGGCTGTTTGAACTTTATCAACATCTTTCGGCCAGACGCCATCGTTCTGGGCGGGGGCCTTTCGGGTCAAAAAGACGCTTTAACCAAGCCGCTTGAGGCTTATATCGCTTCGCGGGGGTTTGGCTTTGGCGGTTCTCATTCGCCCAAAGTGGAGATTTTGGTTTCGAATCTGGGCAATGATGCCGGTATATTGGGCGCCGCGGCTTTGTGGATGAAAGCCTAAAAGAGAATTCAATAACTAAAAAGTCTTGCCAAAGATTAAGGCAAGACTTTTTAAATACGGTGAGCCGTATGTCGGAGTCCGTTTACTGCGCGGAAAGAAAGGATGGGGCGGAGAGCTTCGAAATCATCTCTTTCAACTGGGCCTCCGAATAAAGGGAGTTCACTTCTGAGGTGGTGCAGGCGCTATCCTGTTTGGCCATATAGATAGCGGCGTGTTCGCCTTTTAACGAGCTCAGCATAACTTTGGCCTTCGTTTCCACATAGGAAGACAAGTCGTAAGCGCAGCAACGATAATAATCGCTGGCAATCGTCAAGGTCATTCCTTCGACGCCAAAGGGTTTGACTTGAGTGCCATTCACGGTGAACGAGAGCTCGGGCTGACTATCCACTTGGGCGCCGCTTCGAACAAACATCCGGACGTAGAACTTCAGATATTTCATTTCATCGGTGATCGTGATGTCGTCGCTGAGGGAAGAGACGCCGTTGCTTGCTTCCAGGCAAACGCCTTCCGAATGGCGAGCGACCGTTCCGGATTTTGTCCAATCCAAGAAGAGGTATTCACTATCCCACCAGGTTCGCGAGCCTGCGACTTCGCGGGTGGAATCGATACTGATCCGATAAAGATAGATGGCCTCGCCGCTGCCTTCGCCGCTGTCATCTTGCTCTAGCGAAATGATGACGTCCTTTCCCTTGAACGGGGTGAGGTCGAAAGCGTAGCGTCCAGGCGATGAAGACGTGTGGAGGTAATAGCCAAATTCATTGATGGCGGTGGCATAATCTGGCGAAACAAGGGTGGTTGAGACAATCGTGCCATTCCTCAATTCCAAAACCCGAACTCGGAAATTGGCATCCACATTGCCTGACGACCCGCCCAAATGGAGGTTGAGCCAGTTGTCGCTCGCCGCGTCATTCGATAGGGCAAAACGGTTGTAAGCCCAGGCATTAGGATAAGGGTCCGCAGTATTTTGCAAATCCGATCCATCGAGGCAGATGGCTGAAGCACCGCCAGCGCTCGAAGCATCGACAAAGGCGGAAGAATCGTACTGTTCGCCGCCATTTCCTAAATGCCATCCCAAACTGCTGGTCGCGTTATTGAAGGCAAAGACTCGGGCGTCATTCGCCGTTACGTTGTTTAGCGTTGCATAATCGTATTGTTCGGAAAGGAGCGGCGTTAGCTTGTTATCGAAATCGCTGGGTTTGACATCGTTCAAAGCATCGACGTTGGTGTGAGGGACGTTCGCCTTAATCATCTCGAGAAGTTGGGGGACGCTGAGCAAAACGACATCATCGCTCAAGCAAGAGACGAGGCGGCTGACGCCCTGCATGGTTCCCGAGCTCCAAACGTGGGCCAGGACGAGAGAATACCCTTCGATTTTCGTGTAGTCTTTGGTGTAGGCGTTAAGCCTTTGAGCGATTCTCTCGGGATAGCCGTAGTATTTATTGTGAGTGGAATTGTTGGAATCCATCCACAGACTTTCTCGAACCGAGACGAAGGGCTTGTCGTTGGACCACGTGATCGATCCGCCGCCCGCCATGTAATAATCCCCGAGATCCCATACCCCGCCTTCGATTCCTTCTTGCGAAGCGAAGGGAGAAACGACTTCAGAACGATCGGCTGGATCGGGGACGACGCCATCGAGCAAATTGACGTAATGAAGGTCGCTGGCCTTCATATAGGAAGCGGTTTTGGCGGCATATTCCCCAATAGAGGATGAAGCATATTCATATGGATTCACATAGCCAACGCCTGAAGGGCCGGCGATGAATTCATCATTGTCGGTTTCTTTGTCGTAAAGGCCCTTGAGAATAGTCGGAGCCAAATCGTAGAGAGCGGGAGAGGTGGTCCAAGTGACGGGGAAGTTCCCTCTTTTGGGCGAAGCGTAGTATTTGTTCGAGGTAGAAAAATTGTTTTCCATCCATTGAACGTTGTCGCCATCGCTCATGAGAATCGCCGCGTAATGCTTCCCTTTTTCTGGTGTGATGTTTTTGGCTGCTCTCCCCTGAACAAGCGTGTTATAAGAAGCGGCCGAATAGAACGAGAGATTAGCGGAAAAGTCCGCGGCGTAGGTGATTTTCGAAAGCAACGAATTCGAGGAAACAAAATCGACCTCGTTGTCGGTCCAACCCAGAATCGGGGCATTGGTGTTGGCCCATTTCTTTATTTCGTTTGAGACTTCGTAATCTTCGGTTGAGGCATAGAAGCATATGGCCTTGCCGGCGATGCCGTAATCGCGAAGGAAATAGTTATTGGGCGATTGGTGAATCAAGAAGGTGGGATTCAACTGGTTCTGATATTTTTCGAAAACGGTCCGCGTCGTGTAATTACGGGCGTCTTCGCCTTGAGCAAGACCATGCTGCCGAGCCTTGTCGACGAGAGAGGAAGGAATGGGCAAATAAGCTTCGCAAGCGGCGATCACCGCCGCCTGGTTAATGCTGTCATCGCTATAAGACGCCCCGGAAGCTTGACTATTGTAGACAACGAATTTTTGGTCTTTGATCCGAGAGGAGAATTGGTCAATGGCATCCCATACCGTGGCGAGATTTTTGCTGGCGAAACCATAGCGAGTCTTGCAGGATTGAAACCAGCTTCCATCATCGCCATCCGCGCCTTGAATATAGAGTTCGCTGGCTTTCTGCGCCAGGATTCCTTGCAAAGCCCCGGCAATTGCGAACTCATCGGAAGTCAATGAGGAATACGAAAGGACGTAGACGCAATCAGCGAATCCCGGCGTTTTGAAGAAGAGATTCTTTTGGCTATCGATGGCGGGTGCGGAAGAGCTGCTGTCTAGGCTTGGCGTGGTTGAACCGCTTTGCGATGGACCGCCGCACGAGGCCAAGACCCCGAAGAGCAAGAAGGTTAATAGGTTTTTTCGATGTTTCATGATAATCCCCTTAAGCATTGACGATCTTCCAGCGTTGTTTCGAACTTGAACAATCGGAATAGAGGTGCAGATTCAAGCCATCGCCATCGACCGAAAGCAGAGTGGAGTCGCTCTTGCTGACGAAAGCATAGGAAACGAGATTCAGGCGATTGATTTTGAAGAGCTGAGCATCGCTGCCGTTATAATCTTTGGGGAGAGCGTTCGTTCCGGTGGCGGTTAAGGAGAGACCGGTGGCCGCACAATCGAGGGAATAATAAGAATTGCCGCGGTCCGTGATCTTAAAGGCGTATTTATCGAGTTCGCTTTGGTGGTCGTAATAAAAGCCGCCCATTTGGAAGCAGCTTCCGTCGTTGGAAAGGGAGACGAGAGCCGAATTTTCTTCCGAGACAAGAACGAGGCTCTTGCTCATGTCGGCGATTTGATTCCAATAGTCGGTGGTTGGCATGAAGATTGTGTACAGCGAGCTTAAATCATAGCTTTTTCCGGCCGAGGCATAATCGATGAGATGGATGCTTGATCCATCGTTTAAACTCGCCGAAAATTCGGCTTGGGTCGAGAAAGTTGCGGTTTTGCTTGCGGAAAGAATCGGGGCACCATCGATCGTTTTCAGGTGAATCGTCTCAAAGATTCCCCCTTGATCCAAGCGTCGGTCACGGGCTAGCACCAATGGACCGTAGTTCACCGCGACATTGTATTGAGCGTTTTTGTTAACGCAGAGGTTTGATCCCCAGTATAAATGGGGATTCATGTCCATCTTCAGACTGATGGTGTCGCCATCTTGCCACGTTCTCTCCAAAAGATAATTAAAGCCTGATTGCGTGACTTTCTGGGCTAAACCATCGACGGCGATCGAAGTTTGCTTCGACCAAGAAGGAATGCGCAATCCCAAACGGAAAGCGGCCGAGCCTTCCAGGGAAAGCTTGATCGTCACTAGGCCCGAATACGGGTAATTGGTTTCCGTGGTTAATTGGACTTTTTGCCCATTGCTCAAAGCGAAGGAGGTCGTGCCTGCCAGGTAGAAATTCAATAAAAACCGGTCTGTTCCGCAACTCATGATTTGATAACGGTGGATGGCTCCCGTTCCGGCGGATCCGAAGGCGATGCAGCAACCATAGTCGCGTTCAGCCATGTGCATGCCGCCCGCTGCGCTGCGAATCTTGACGCCATAGACGAGGTTGAAGTAACTCGAGAAGGCGTGGTCATAATTGCCATCGACGTCGACCGCCCCGATCAAAGCGTTATAAAGCGTTCGTTCGGCCGAATCCGCATAGCGGACATCGCCGGTTGCCTGATATACATTGAGGTAAAAACGAAGCAATTCAACGGTGACGCAAGTCTCGAGCATCGTTCCGGTCCGATCGGGGTTGGCTTGATCGATAACGGAGTAATTTAATTCCTCGCCAGCGCAGCCCATGCCGCCGGTTAAGGTGATTTCGGTGTTGAGCAGATCTTCGGCGTAATTCAACGCCGCGGTTCGACAATCGGTGTTTCCGCTTATTTCGGCATAGGACAGCAAGCCATTAAAAAAAGATGTGAGTTCGTAGGCCTTCGGACTGCCCCACTGATAAGGAAGAGTCGTGTTTGCGATGGCTTGAGTAATTAGATTGCCGAATTTAGATCCACCGGTGGAAACGATGTAATCCGCAAAATCGAGGTACCTTTGTTCTTTTGTGAGCCCATAGAGCTTAACGATTCCTTCGAGAATGCTGCAGGAAGGAAGGCCGCCCCATTGGGAAGAGGAGTCCAAAATGGATTTCTTGCCATTCTCAGGGCCAATGTATTGAAGAATGTAATCAACGTGTTTCTCCATGGCGGTCAGAAGTTTGGCTTTCATGGTCTCGTCTAAGCAAATATCATAGAAGCTCTCCAAGCCCATTAAGACATATTTGCGACACCAAATATCCCAACCATAGAATTCGCTGGAATCGCCTTCGCTGAGCCGACCATAACTTGAAATGCGCCCATCGGCGCTTTGCGTTGTCAAAAGATCTTCGCAAGTCGTGAGCAAAACCTGATAAAGCGCCGGATCCTTTGTTTGCTCATACATCGTGGCGGCCCCCATCATCATCTTGCCCCAAAACTCGCCGCGCCAGCCATAGCCGTTGCCATCGACATTGGAACGAAATTGATTGACGAAGCCGCTCCATAAATCCGCTTTTAAAAGCTGACGGTTCAAGACGGTGTTTGTGATCTTCTGCCAGATCCCACTATACGAATAAGAGGCTTTCGAACCAAGATAACTCGCCACCAACGGAATGGTGTTGTCTTTTGCCGAAACGACGAAAGAAATCGAATTGGACAGCGCGCTGCACACACCGCTCAGGGCGCTATTATCGGCGCTGACTTGAATGAGATAACTCCCGGCTTCGGTAATCGAATCGAGCGAATAACGAGTAGCGAAAACGTCCCCTTTCATGCTGGAGTTGATATAAACATGATAGCAGTCGGCGTTAGGGATGGAGTTCCAACTGACCATCGCATCTTTTAAAGCGATGGTCGGAGCAGCGAGTTTGATAGCGGCCCCGCTAGAAGAGGAAGCCTCGCTCGTTGTTGCGGGATGCGAGTTGCCCGCGGGATCGTTGCAACCGGATAACAATGTGACCATGGCCAAGGTAGAGAAGAGGTAGCGTTTTCGTTTCATGATGATGGATTGACCTCGCCTTATACGTTAGCAAACATCCAGCTTGTGCAGACGCCGTTGAATTTATAAACGCCGTAGTACTCGCCAAGATAAACGTTGGAGTAATAGTTGGACAGATAGACGTTTTCGAGCTTGTAGGCATTGGTTCCATCGCTGATTAACTTCCATTGTTGTCTCGAGTCAGTAGGGTCGGCGGCAACGGCTTTGGTCTGTGGAACATTGCCCGAAGCGCTATTGTCAAAATAGGAGAGGTTCAAGCCGCTGTCGAAAGTGATGGTGTAATAACTCGTGCCGCTCACCAAAGCGACGGTCCACTCATAGGCGGCGTAATCGCTGACGCTGGTGTAGGCGGAACCGATTTTGAAGATATTGTCATCGGCCGCATCGACGTAGCCCAAGGTTTTGTGACTGTCGTTGTAGTAAGCCCAGACTTTCTTGCTGAAGAGGTCACTGCAATCCACGCCGTTGGAGAGATAGCTGGCCAAATAGGTCGCATCGCTCGAAATCGCTTTGACCTGCACCTTGCAATTCGTCGTCACGGTATAGGTCGTGCCGCTGACGGTGCTAACCAAAACGCCATCGACGTAAACTTCGTAAGAGGTGGCGCCGCTGATGCTGGCCCAGTTGACAACGTATCCGGAGTTCGTCAACGTCGGTGCATTCAATTTTATTTTATCCATATAGGCGTTGGCGTTGTTGTATAACAGCCAAGACTTGAGGCCTGAGCCGAACTTCATTTTGCCGTCAGTTTTACCGAAGTAATAGTTGCCCCAGCGAGCCATGTGACCGAGGTTTTGAATATCGTAGCCATCACCATTCGCGGTGAATTTCCATTCCTGATCTGCGAGATTGGAAGAACTGATCGCGAATTTCGGACTAGCGACAGTTTCCGAGCCATCAGCGACAGTGGAACTATACGTAAGATAATAACCATTATAAAGTTTGATGAAATAGGTGTTCGCCTGGCCTTCAACTGTCTCAAAGTACCAAGTGTTAAGAGCCAAATCATCCGTGGTGCTCGGCAAGAATTCATGCATGACACCCTCATCGGTGTCTTTCAAAAGGATGTTGCCATTGTCCGTGCTCGGGTAATAGGCAAGGACTGGTTTAAAGAAAGAGAAGGCATCAACGATCAAGGACACCGCGGCGCTTTTGTCGCTAGTGACGTAATCACTCGAAGACTTATTGCAGGCATCAACTTGAATCGAATAGGTTCCGGCCGTCAAAGAACTTAAGTCGTAAGTTAATTCCGTCACCTCATCCTTTAAGCTGTCATTCACGTAAACTTCATACGTCACCGCATTGCTGATTGCCGCCCAAGAAATAACCTTATTGCTTATGGAGACGCTCGGGGTTGCCAACTTGACTGGTTGTGGAACGGGAGCGATGGTGTATTTGACGCTGTTGCTCGGAGCCGATGTCACGTAATGGGCATCCGTCGAATGGGCTTTTGCCGTGATCACATAATCGCCGGCATCGGTATTAAGAATTGCGAAATAAGTTTCGCTTATCGTCGCAGTAGAAACGTCGTTAACAAAGACTTCATAGGAAGTGGCCTTGCTGATGGCGGACCAACTAACAACGTTGCCAGAAAGAGCAAGGACCGGAGCGGCCAAGTTTGCGGTTAAGACATAAGTAACGCTATTGGAAGCGTCTGAGACCACGCTGCCAGCCTTCGCTTTGACCGAAATGCTGTAGTCCTTCGGCTCCGTCAAGGATTCCAAAGAATAAGAAGTGGCAGTCACGCTGGCTTCCGTTCCGTCAATATTAACAAGATAAGCGCTAGCGTTACTAACGGCATTCCAAGAAACCGTTTTTCCATTTAAAGAAATGATGGGTGCAGCCAAGGTGATGGTTTGGCTTGAGCTTGTCGTTGGAATGCTGCTGGCGGAATCGAAGTTTGAAGAAGATGAAGTCGTTGTGGTGCAGGCCGACAATGTCAGGGCCAGGGCCAAAAAGCTAGAAGAGAGAAGAAGATAGACAAATTTGTTTTTTCGGTTATCCATGATTTCCTCCTGTAGAAAACCGGTTTTCGTACATGATTATAAAAATAAAAACAATTTTTTCAATCCAACCCCGAAGCAAAACAATTTACAAAAGGGTGAAATAATCGTTTAAAACAATATATTTTTTATATAACAAATGTTTGGGTACCTCCTTGATAATTCATAACAACATTCGATTGTTTGCCATGATTCTTTACAATTTATGTTATTTGCTTTTTGTCGCTGACTGCTCACAAAACTATGTTTTGACCCCGAAGTAGAATTGTGTAAAATATTATCAATGCAAAAAACCGTTTCTCTCGTTTCTTCTAAAAAGAGGAAGAAAAGCCGTTTAATTGACATTGCTTTAGAGGCCGGGGTTGCAAAATCGACTGTTTCTAATGTTTTTAGCGGGGCGAAAAAAGTCTCGCCGATGATTGCGAAGAGAGTAACGGAGGCCGCAAAGTCTCTGTGTTATACGCCGGACTTCTATGCTAGCGTCCTTTCGAAGCCGGTTCGTTCAACCCATATCATCGGTCTCTTTTTGTATGAACGGGAAAATCAATATCTCCATTTCTTTGGAGACATTCTTCAATCTTGCATAACCGAAGCCTTCTCCTTTGGCTATAACGTTCTGGTTTACTTTGGCGTCAGTGCCGATGAGGTTATCAACCATCTTTCCGGCGGATCTTCCCCGATTGACGGGGCCATCCTTTTGAATCCTCAAGTATCAGAGGCCAAGGTTGGTCGTTTGTCGGACAACCTGATTCCTTGCGTTTGCATTGGCAACCCGCATTTTACGATGCCCAATCCGGGTTTCTCTTTTGTTGATTCGGAAATTATCCATTTGACGAAAAACGTCGCCAAGGCCATGGTGGAAAAAGGTTTCCACCGAATCGCGTTGATCAACGTCTCAGAAATCGTTTCCGTTGGCCGCGACCGTGATGACGCCTTTAAGGCCGCCATGGACGAGTATCATTTTGAAGGGCACATTTCGAACTTGTCGATGCCGCGAGATATCGAAGAAGGCCGTCTTGAGGCTCTCAAATTAATGAAGCAAGGCTACCGCGCCTTCATCGTGGGCTCTGGCGATCACGCTTATTCCGTTTATCAGGCGGCAGCGGAAGAGCATTTGCGGATAGGCAAAAATGTGGTGGTGTTTGCCTTGGGCGGTGCCAACGATCCCCGGCTTGCCTTTCATCCGAAATTAAGTTATGCCAAGCAAAATTATGCCAGCATGACGAAACAGGCGACCGATGTTCTTGTTCTGCTGATCAACCATAAGAAAGCGAAGGGCGGCTATTATCAAAATCCGCGAATTGTTGAAGGCGGTTCTTTTGTCTTTCGCGGTAAGTGAGCTCTCTCGTTCTGAAAGGCCATATTGATTCGCTAATTTTCGCGCTATAAGGGCTGTTGGGAAGCCCAAATCAATTTTGGGATTATGATTTTCGGTGTGAGTTTATTTCAGCCTTTCAAAGCGCTCTTGCATCATTGTTTTGAAGAGCGTTTTGTGCTCTTCGTTCATATAAGAATGATCAATCTCGGTTAAAAAAGCATCCTCATAACTGAGGAGTTTGTCGATGAGTCCGTTCGCGATTTTCAAGGATAGGACCTCTTGCCCTTTTCCCGAAGCGGCAAAGGCCAAGAAATCTTTCCTTTTAAGGTTCTTTTTCTTGCCATTGAGGGTTAAGGCGGTCTCTTCTTTGTCTAAAGGAAACACGACGTTAACGGGAAGAAGGTCGTATGCTTCGCTTAAATGGTACCCATCGCCTTTGTCTATCAAAGAGAAATTCTTCAGGTGCATATCGCTATTGCAGGTTAGAAAGCAGAAGAGCAAGCGGATAAAGAGTTCAGTCTCATCATAGACGACCCGGTCGCTATATTGGCTGATAACGAACTTGCATCTCTCATAGGAACTATCGTATTTGTTTTCGGTGAGTCTATTGGACAATTGGCAGAAATCCTCCATGGGGTACTTCGTCAATCCATTTCTGTCAATTCTCTTGGTTAAATAAGCCAAAGAGCCGTTTTTGAGTTCGATCAGCCCATGAGGCACCGTTTTGATTTCAGCTAAATCGGCCATAATCATGACCAGATTTTCGCTTTCTGGATAATCAGCTTCTTCGGCTTGAGGCTTTAGGATGTAACCCATCGGGCAATCAACGATTGCGAGTTTGCGTTCTTTCTTGATTGCCGACAAGCTTAAAGACAACTTTATTTGAATGCCAGGGACAGTCAGTCTTCTGCTAACTTGCTTGACAGCAATCTCTTCAAGAGTTTTTGGCGTGATGTCAATGGCGGGAAAAACGGAGGACCCAAACATCTTCTTTATGGATGATGGGGACCAGCCATTGATCGAATTTTCTTTTAATGGCACGCCGCTAGATAAGCAATAGGGGTACTTCATGCTTCCTTCTCCTTAGAAGGACGGACGCTGACGTTTCCGATGGGATCGAGGCAGGTGGTTAAAAGCAGTCCCATTCGATCCTTGGGGTTTAACTTCCAATTGTCGATGGCCACATTCAAAAGCCAGCCCTCTGGTATTAAGCCATCGAAGAAGGGAAACATCGTTGAAGAAGCGTATTTTTCTTCTTGAAGCGGCAAGGTAAGGCTTACAGGCTTGGGGCTAGTCGTCTTAAGGTAATCCTTAGAATAAGTGAAAGAATAACCAGAGTCTTCTTCTGTGATTACTCCAGCATAAGTCTCGTCAACATAAACGTAGCCTTCTCTCATAAATTCTTGTCCGTAGTTGGCTCGAGATGGTATCCAAAGAACTCGACGGCCACGTTAACCTTATCAAGCCGAACGGTCTTTTTCCCGCCTTCAAGTTCTCTTACGAACCGAAGGCCAAGCCCGCTCCTTAAGGCGAACTCTTCTTGGGTTAAACCAAGCTTTTTTCTTTCATCCCTGATAAAGACGCCAATTACGTTATCCATAACGAAATATTATACCCGTTCGGTTATAAAACAAGATTAATTTTATAAAAATGTACCCGAAAAGGTATAAAAATTTATAAAACAAGCAATATCGTACCCTAAAGGGTATAAAAACGATTTGAAAAAGATGCCCCCTTGGCATTGACGCTTGTTTGTCCTCATGGGAGAGTAACTTCTCTGACGCCCTCGGATCACGGGCTCATTTTGTCGGCCAATAGCCTTGAAATAGCGCATTTTTCAATTGCGCACGTACGTTGAGGCTGTGGCGAGCCAAAATAACAATAATTACACGATAGGGCAAAACTTCTTGACAGTCCTTTTGATGTTTGGATTCGCGTTAAATTGCATCCATGGCTGATGAGAATTTTGCTGAAAAGAAAGCGATTGCTTTTTGCTTTTTTGAAAAAGGTTGAAAGGAGATCCCACCATTTTTATTGAATTAGCAATCATCGATAAAGATTTATATGTGAAACAAAATTTAAAAAAACGTTTCACATTAAAGGCCAACCTTACGGATAATTTGACAGCCCTGCTTCAGGGGAGAAGAAGTCCAATCAGCGAATGCCTGTTGAAACCGCTCTATGGTTCCGCCGAGATTCGGGAAAGCAGGGGCAAGAAGAATCTTTGTTCATTGCCGCGAGGGCGGTGTCTTGACGAGCAAACGCGCCTCAGGAACTCGCTGACTTCGCCGGCCTCAAGCGCATTTGGGAGCTCGTCCTGATCGCGGGACGATCCAATACCCGTCAGCCGTGCGATTCTCTCCTCGATTGACGCGGCCGTTCAGAAGGGTTTCTCCTGCGCTGTCGGAAGATCCTTAACGTCCCCGTGTCCATCGGCGGATGTTCCTCTGTTCCGCCTAATCTCTAGGGCAGGGGACACGTTCTTCTTATGGCCTCTATACATATTATTGAGGACATGGTTACGTTGTCATTAAGAAATTGCTAATAAAAGAAGCAAAAAAGATAAATCGTTAAAATAGTGAAACTCCGTTTTGGCGCCTTTTCGCTTTCAGCCAATCGTTTTGATGGTGGCTGCGCAACTATTTTCATAATTAAACAAAAAGAGTATAAATCTCGTTTTTATTTTTTAAAAAACTAGACAAAATCGAACAAAAACAATAATGTAACCGGTTACATAAGAGGTTGTTTTATCGTACAGGCGATTGGATAAAATAAAGTTGCCTTTGATTCCTATACAAGGAGGAAAAACATGAAAAAGACCTTCATCATGCCGCTTCTGCTCGCAACCACTCTTCTTTTTTCTTGCGGAGGAAAAGGGAATGAATCCAGTGGTACTGACGACAAATCGTCTTCCGCGTCTTCTTCTCAGCCATCCGTTCAAAGTTCCGTCGAGACTTCTTCGACCGTAACCCCGAAGCCTGAACTTCAGGGCTTCGCTATCTATGCCAAAGTTCCGGCTTCGTGGGCAAAGCCTAACCTTTGGGCTTGGCAGGATGGCGGGGACGGGACTAACGCCTATCCTTCTATAGCTTGGCCAGGAAGAGAGATGATTTCGGATTCCGCCAACGATGGCTGGTACTATTTGACGGTTCCTAGTTATGTGAACATGATCATAATTAATGCTAATCAGGGTGGAACAAACGGCGTTCAAACGGACGGCGTTAAGATCGACAGCAAGAACGTTTGGTTCTCGGATTTCGTAGAAAGCGACGTTCCTGCCACATCAAGCACCCCTGCTTCGAAAAAATACACGATCACCCCCGTGTATACGCAGGCGACGACTGGCGATGTCAAGTCATATGAACCCGTCAACTACGCTTATGCCTATGTGCCGAACGATTGGAAAACGGCAAAATTATATGGAGAAAAGGGAACCGAGGATCCCGAGGAGTTGTCCATTGCTTTACAGGCAGATGGCTGGTTCAGCGGCTTGGTTTCTTACCATTACGATTCTTTCTATTTGACGAATGGCGGTACCGATGCCGCATTTAAGAAATCAGCTTCCATTGCCGTGAAAAGCGACATTGGAGTCAATCCGTATTATCTTGTCGTCACTGACGAAAAAGACACCGCCGGGGCGTATCAGATTTCCGTTCATTACACCAAGCCGACCATAAACGTTAAAACGTATCTCATGCATGCGAGCGTCCCGGCTTCTTGGACCGAACCTCATCTCTGGGCTTGGAATAACGCTTCGGGGACGGGGGCCTTCACTACATGGCCAGGCGAAAAGCTGGTCAAAAATGGCGGTTATTTCGATTATGATATTCCAACTTTCTGCGATGCCATCATCATTAACGATGGCGGGGTTCAAAACGGCGTCAAGAGCGATACCGTCGTTCAAACGACCGATATCAAAGGCGTAGAAGCCAAAGAATGCTGGATTACGGTAGGGGCCGTTGATGGCGACGGGAAATACGCCAGTTCCGTTTCCTATAGCGAACCTGAGTGAACGGATGATGAGGAAGGGGCCTCACCGGCCCCTTCTTTCCGTTTGTATAATGTCACTACTAGGAGAGGAACAAGACCATGAAAACGAAGAGAACGTCATTGCTCGTCATTTGCCTTTTTGCCGGTTTGTCGACATTGACAGGTTGCAATACTAACCGAAGTGAAAAAATTGTCATTTGGCACGACAAAACCGATGCGGTTGTTAAGGTGTTGAGCGACGCCATCAAGGAGAAAATGCCAAACGAAAATGTTGAATTCGTCCATAAAGACAGTCTCACTGACACTTTGAAATTGGTGGGCAACGATGCCAATAGCGCTCCGGATATGTTTATTTTCGCGCACGATAAAATAGGTTTGTTCAAAACGATTGGTATTTTGGAACCCATGGATGAGTTGGTGGATCCCTCGCTTTATTCCGATTATGAGGATTTGACTCTTTCCGCCATGAAATACGAGAATGTCCGCTATGGGATCCCTCTTTATTACGAGACCACCCTTTTTCTCTACAACAAAGAACTGTTGTCTTCCACCGACGTTCCCACCACAACCGAAAAGCTTTACACTTACATGAAAGATAACACGGATGCAAGACGATACGGCTTCGTTGAACAACACAGCACCCCGTATTACAGCGCCGCCTGGATCAATGGCTTTGGCGGAAGCATTCTTCATGACGATGGCAAGCCTGGCCTCGATGATCAAGCCACTATCGAATCGCTGACCTATCATCGAAAATTCGTTGAGTATATGCCTAAGACATCGGCTGATTATTCGACGGTTAACACGCTTTTTCTCGAAAAGAGTGCCGACTGCGTCATCGGGGGGCCGTGGATGATTTCCAGCGCCAAGGAGGCCAACATCGACATCGGGGTCGCTCCTATGCCGACTATCGATTGCACGGGGAAGGCCCTTTCGCCTTATTGCGGGATTCAGGGCGTCTATGCTCTGAAGGTCGCGACGAAAGAACAAGGACGGAAAGAGAGGATATCGAAGATTCTTCAGCTTTTCACCGATCCACAAATTGGCGGTGATTTGGCGCTTACCAGCGGCTGCGCTCCGGCCAACAAGGAAAGTTACGAAATCAGCGGCGTAAAGGATAACGAAATCGTCAAAGCCATCGTTTCATCGAGCGAAAGCGCCATTCCAATGCCTTCTCGACCAGAAATGGATATCATGTGGCTTGAAACGGGAAAGTTGCTGAGTGACGTCAATATGAAAGGGGCCGACATCGCCTCGAGTTGCGAGAAATACCAAAAAGAAGCTGAAAATCTTATATCGCAAATGTGAGTATGGCTGGTAAAGGAAAGAGAAAAATTATCTCTAGATTTCGGCCTTTGTTTTATACTTTGCCGTCTTTTTTGCTGATTGGATTGATTATTGTCTTCCCGATTGGCTATACGGTCTATATTTCGTTCACCAACATGTCGCTATCCCATATGTACGAATTTCAGGGCATCGGTTTTCAGAATTACTATCGGGCCCTATTCGTGATTGACAGTGGTTTTTGGCGCTCTCTTTTTCTAACCCTTTTATGGACTGTTATCAATATGGCCTTGCAGCTCGTTATCGCCTATATCGTGGCGGTTCTCCTGAATTCCCCCAACCTTCAATTGAAGAAGTTGTACAAAACATTGCTTATGATTCCGTGGGCATTGCCTGGTTACGTTTCCATTCTCGTTTGGAAGAATGGGATTTTTAACTCCCAATTCGGCTTTCTTAACAAAGTGCTGGCGGCGATGGGAGTTGGCCGAATCGAAGTCTTGAGCGATGACGTGAGTTCTTTCGCCGCGTGCACCGTCGTCAACCTTTGGCTGGCCCTGCCATTCATGATCATGATTATCGATGGGGCGCTTCAATCGATCAACAAGGAAAACTTTGAAGCGGCCGACCTCGATGGTTGCAACAGGCTGGAGAAAAGCGTCTTTGTCACCATCCCTTTGATCACGCCCATTATCTGGCCGGCCGTCCTCATCACGATTTTCACGACCTTCAAGACATTCGACGTTATCAATTTGATGACGATTTCTCCTTCGCCTACTGGCGCCCATATCGAAACGGTGATCGTCTATGCCTATGAGAACGCCTTTATCACCAACAACTATGGTTTCTCCTCAGCCATCAGCGTTCTCATCTTCTTGCTCATCGCCCTTGTCACCATTTTTTCCGATTCTTCGTTTCGCATTAAAAAGAAGGGGAACCCCGAATGAACGAAATAACGAAATCAAGAAAGAGAAAGAAAGCCAAGACCATCGCGAAAAAGGTTGGGCTGAATACCTTTTTCGTTGCTCTATGTTTCATCACGTTGGTTCCGGTGATTTACTGCTTTGGCATATCTTTTGGCGCCAAAAACAGTCTGCTCTCGAGCGATGTCAATCTTTTGCCTAAGGAGTGGACCATCGAGAATTACATAACGCTATTCAGCGATTCCGACATAGGGACGTGGTTTTTAAATACGCTTATCCTCGCGGTGTCCAGTGTGGTCATTTCTTTGGCGGTTGCCATTCCTTCCGCCTATGCCTTTTCCCGGATGCGTTTTTGTTTCCGCAAAACCATTTTGAATTTCTTGATCATCCTCAATGCCTTTCCGGCTGTTCTTTCGATGTTTGCCATTTATCGTCTCATCACAAACATGGGATTAAACAACACCAAATTCGGTCTCATTATCATTTATTCGGGCACGATGTCGATTTTCTGTGTTTGGAACTTGAAAGGATATTTCGACACCATTCCTTACGAAATCGAAGAGGCGGCCGAGATGGACGGAGCGTCCTCTTTTCAGATTATCTCGCGGATTGTGATGCCATTGGCCAAACCTGCCTTATCGGTTACTGCGGTTATGGTTTTGATTTACGTGTGGAACGAATACATTTTTTCGACCACCTTTCTTACGGGTAGCGAGAATTTCACTTTGGCTGCCGGGCTCTATTCTTTGCAAGCTTCGGAAACGACGGGATCGTGGCCCGTTTTCTTCGCCGCCAGCTTGGTCGTTTCGATTCCGATTCTTGTCGTTTTTATGTCGGCGCAGAAAAACATGGTAAGTGGTTTATCCGCTGGAGGAGTAAAGGAATAAAATGGATTTAGCAAGTATTTTTCACGAAAGCAAGTCGCAGTTGGCTTATGCTAGCGGGAAACACGATTACACCTTCAGGTTGCGCAGCAAAGCCGGCGATTTGAGGAAAGCTGTCTTCTTCTATGGAGATACGGCCTACCCCGCCCCAAAGGTTCCTTTCCTCAACGTTCCGATGGAGCGGTCCTTCGCCGGATCGGTTTATGATTATTTTTCGGTCCATATCGAAACGGACATCCTCAGGCTGGTCTATGGATTCGAATTGGTGTTTGAGGATGGCGGCGTTATCTATTATTATGGCGAACGTTTCCATGAGGATCTGTCGACAGAGCGGAACGATTACTTCAAATTCCCCTATAACCGAGAAGAAGAACTGCCTCAAGTCCCTGCTTGGCTGCGAAGTGCCGTTTTCTATAACATTTTCCCCGATAGTTTCGTTACTTCGAAACGAACGGAAAATCGAGCTTTGGCCGTTGGTGGCATCTCCGTTAATTCCCATCATGGCGGAACCCTCAACGATGTCATTTCCAAACTCGATTACATTTGGGAGTTGGGGTGCAACGCCCTTTACTTCAACCCCTTCTTTTTGGCAGGCGCCTACCACAAATACGATACGGTTGATTATTTGAGGCTCGATCCATTGATCGGCGACGAAAAGGATCTCTCCGTCTTGGTGGAAGGCGCCCATAGGAGAGGCATGCACATCATCATCGATGGTGTTTTTAACCATTGCGGAAGCTCTTTCTTCGCTTTTTTAGACGTTCTTAAAAACCAGCAAAACAGTCTCTATTGCAATTGGTTTTATCACTTGTCTTTTCCAGTTGTTTACCCTCCCACAAAAGGAGAAAGGCCAAATTATGCCTGTTTTGGTTATGAGAAGGATATGCCAAAACTAAACACCTCCAACAAGGAAGTGATTTCCTATTTTTTGAAAGTCATTGACAAATGGATCGGCGAGTTTCATATCGATGGTTTTCGATTCGATACCTCCGACGAGGTCAACGATGATTTCTGGCGGATCATCCATCGTCACATGCGCGAGCTCAATCCGGACAGCGTCCTCATAGGCGAGGTTTGGCAAAACCCCAATCATTGGCTTTCCTATGACCTGTTTGATTCGGCCATGAATTACGATTTTAGAAGGGCGTTGCTCGGCTATCTCAAGGACGACAGGGGCAGCGCGTGGCTTGATGATTATGTGGCTTATTTGTTGATGAGAGAGCCACGCCCTTATGCCGAAAGCATGCTTAACCTTCTTTCAACCCACGACGTTCCGCGTTTGTTCTCCTTGCTCGGGGAGGACAAAGGGAAAATGTCGATTGCTTTCGCTTTCGTTTTCACCTTCGTCGGGGCGGTCAATATCTTCTATGGCGATGAGAACGGTTTCACGGGCGTGGAGGAAGATGAATACCGGCGGCCTATGGAATTCCCCCAATCTCCTCTTTTTGCTTCTTTGATCAAGGATCTTTCTTCCTTGAGGCTTGCTCACAAAGCCTTGGTTAGCGGAGATTTCAAGACCATTGAGAAAGCGGGGGATCTCTATGTTTTTTCTCGGGGCGGCGCCGAGGAGACGTTTATCGTTTGCTTCAACCCCTCCCCCAGCGCTCGCTCGATTACTTCCTTTTTGAAAGAAGGCGAGACGACGCTTAGTTATGGGCTCGATGGCAAAGGTTTTTTAGCGGATGGATTCGCCATTATCAAAAAGGTATAATTTAATCAGGCAAAATGAGCGTTAACATCAAAGATGTGGCAAACGAGGCCGGCGTAAGCGTCGCTACGGTTTCTCGTGTCATGCACGGAAGCCATTCCATTTCCGATGAGACGGCCAAACGCGTGCAAAAGGCCATCAAGCATCTTGCCTTCGTCCCGAATAAGCGGGCTCAAAGCTTGGCCAACCAACGTTCTAATTTGGTTGTTTTTGCCACAACCGCTGAGAGCGCTTTTGTGGCGCCTCACAAATTCGAGATTCTCTCCGGACTCGAGAAGGTCTTCAGTCGTTTTTCCTATGGCGTCATCTTTTTCCAAATCGATAAAAAAGATCATTCGAGACTAGGCTCCCTTTGCGATAACAAATTGGTCGATGGTTTGATAATTCACGGGGTCGAGGTCGATGAAAAACTGGAGAATTTCATTCGGGAGAAGAAGACCCCGACTATTATTATCGGGCGTCCTAAGCGAGAGACCTCGCTTAGTTGGATCGATAACAACAACGTTGTTTCGGGAGAAGTGGCTGCCACATGCTTGGCCAATAAAGGCCATCAACGCTTTCTTTTTCTCGGTGGTAGGGAGGAAGACAACATTTCCGAAAGTCGTTTGCTCGGACTGAAGAGTGTTCTTTCGAAAAAAGGTCTGCCCTTCACCGACGATGATATCATTCGTATCGACAGCGAGCCCCTAAAGGCGGGAAAAGCCATCAATAGTTTGATCAAAAACAAGAAGCTTCGTGCATATGACGCTTTGGTGATTGCAAACAACTATTTGGCGCTGGGGGCGGTTAACGCTTTGAACGAAGCCAAGATCAAAGTGCCCTCATCCTTGTCCGTCATCACTTTCGACGATTATCCCTTCGCCGTTTTCACGAAGCCAAAGCTCTCTTCCGTTTCCGTGGATGTCTATAGTTTGGGTTTGTATGCAGCCAGAATGATGCTCAATCAAATAAAGAATCCGTCGATTGTCTCTCAACAATACATCACGATTCCCTTGCTCACGGAACGGGCTTCTTCTCGCTATTTTTTCAAAAGGTGATCTAACCTGCGCCATCATCGTTCGCCCCCTGATCAAAACCGATTTCAACAAAAAAGAGTATCGTTTCTTGGGTTTGATGCGGATATAGACGAAAATTATTTTTCCCAGTCGATGTAGATTACGGCGTTGCGATGTTTTTTGAGAATGGAGGCTGGGCAGGCGATGTTTTCTTCTTGAAACATTTGGCTTATGGCTGTTTTTTTGCTTGCACCCAAGGCAATCAAAGCTATTTCTTGAGCCTGCATGATGGTATATAGCCCCATCGTAACTGCTTTTTCAGGAACTTGGGCGAATGAGGCGAAAAACCGGGAATTATCCCTTCTTGTCTTTTCGGTCAAGACGGCGATGTGCGTCAAGGAATCGAAAGAAGTGCCGGGTTCGTTGAAACCGATGTGTCCGTCCGCCCCGATCCCGAGAAGCTGAAAATCGATGGGGGAAAGCGCGATTTGTCTGTCGTATTCTTTTGGACAAGCGGGGTCGGGAAAATGGGTGTTCGCCTTGTCGATGTCGATATGGTCGAATAATTCGTGATCCATAAAGTAACGGTAGGTGTCTTTTTCCGTGGAACAGCCAAGGTATTCATCGAGGTTGAAGGTGCGTGTTTTTCTGAAAGACACCCGCCCCTTTTCGTACGCTTGGATCAGGTCTTGATAGACCAGAAGGGGCGAACTCCCGGTCGCCAGCCCCAAAACGCAGTTGGGTTTATGCTGGACGAGGGTGATGATTTTCTCAGCAATGATTCTTGATAAGATTTCCCTGTTTTCTTGAAAAATGATTTCCATGATTTCGTTTTGAACCTCAGGGCGAGTATAAGGCATTTACGATAAAAAGGAAAATAAATTCATAAATATAATTATGAAAAGGAAATTTTTTCTTTAATCGAAATTCGCCGTTATTTTTTTATCAGGTCTTTATCGCTCAAGAAGACATCGTTGGTCAAGTCATAGAAGCGTTTTAGCTGGTTGACTCGTTTTTCCGCAAGGCAAGTAAAAAGGATGTCGATTAGGTTGAGCTGAGCGATGCGGGATTTCGTGGAGTTGGTCCGGACCCCTTCGGCCACTGAGGCATGGTGGATGTTCAAATCCACAAGACGCGAAATCGTGTTATCGCCAAACTTGGTGATGGCGATGGTATAGGCTTTGTTTTCTTTGGCGATGCGAAGAGACTTAATCAGGTCTCTGGATTCGCCGGAATAGGAAATATAGAAGGCGATGTCGCCTTCGTGGAGAATAGACGCGGAAAGAATTTGATCGTGGACGTTGTCAAACGCCTGGCATTCGATTCCCACCCGCTGAAACTTGAAAACGGCGTCTTTGGCGGCGATTGCCGACCCGCCAATGGCGTAAAAATAAATCTTCGGAGCTTCATTGATGCGTTCGACCGCGGTGTCGATGGCGTTGGGGTCAATGATTTTCATCGATTTTTGGATGGCTTCCACGTTTCCGTTGGAAACGCGCAAAACCGTGGCGGCGGTGGAGACATCATCGACAGGAATGTTCTCCAAATCCATGACGTTTTCAGGATAAGAGGCATTATTTTCAACATCAGAATATAATGCTTTTGCGAATTCGCGATACCCGTTATAGCCAAGGTTTTTAGTCAGTCGCATGATCGTCGTGGAACTGGCCTTGCTCGCCGAAGCCAAATCCGTTATGGTCATCTTGGAGACTTCTTTCAGATTCGCCAGAATATATTTAGCCACGGATTTTTCGCGTTTCGGGAAAGAATCCAAAGCCTCGGTTATTTTGATAATACATTCTTTCATGATCAATTCTCGTTCGTTAAGATATGTTAGAATTTTTTTCCAAAAAAGGAAAGTTTTTTCATTTTGAGGTAAAAACGGCATCCTTTCCGCGCTGAGCAAATTCGGGACGGATGTCTTTTTGTGGCATCCTTTGTGAAAAAGTATGAAAAAAAGAGCTACACCATCGAATTCTTTTTTTGTTTTCGCCGTTGGTAAATTGATAAAATAGATGTTCTTTCTATGCTGATTAAAAGTTATTTCCTTTGATTGAAGATGCCGCACCGTAAATGCCAGAAAGTTTAATTAACTCACATTTTGTCAAGTTAAAATCATTTGATCTCATATAACTAAGGAAAATATTTCCTAAAATAAATATTTAAAATAAAAATAATTTGCTTTACGTAAATGAGCCACGTATAATAGTTCCAAATCGTGAATGTAAGCGCATTCACATAAGGAGGGAAACCCTATGAAGAAAAACACCATCATCTGTCTTTCGGCCTTGTCTTTGCTATCCGTTGCCGCGTTGACTGGCTGCGGAGGGGAGGGCAGCACGACTCTGATCCTCTATAGTTCGACTTCGGAAGATAATCTGAAGATCGTTCTTCCGAAGTTCGAAGCGGCGACGGGCATTAAAGTCGAATATGTTTATGGCAACACCGCCACCATGGTGAGCCGAGTCACTGCCGAAAAAGATGATCCGCAGGGGGATGTCGTCTGGCTCCCGTGCCAATACATCACTGGGAATGCGGCTTGTTATGAGTCTTATGTCGCCGCAAACGAATCTGCCAAACCGACCGAATATCAATCTGCCGACGGCATCAGTTCCGTCACCAATTACAGCATCCCTGTTCTCATTTATAACACCACTTTGGTTTCATCGATAACGGGCTATGCTGATCTTCTTGACGCCGGGCTCAACGGCAAGATGGCCTTTGGCGATGCAACGACGTCGTCTTCTGCTTATAATCACCTTGAGAACATGCTGCTCGATTTCGGGACGGGTTCGACCATCGCTGAGAAACTAGCCAGCACCTCCGCGTGGGATTACGTCGATTCCTTTTATCGGAATCTCAATAAGAAGATCGTTGATTCCTCCGCCACGACTTTGACGGGCGTCGTCAGCGGCGAATACGCGGTTGGACTTTCGTGGGACACGAAAGGCTATGAAGCCTTATCCGGCAAGCTCGCGGATCCGACCGGGACGTACAAAAATATCGGCGTGGCCTTCATGTCTGAAGGCGTCGTTCCGAAAACAAGTGGCGTCGGAATCATCAAAAACGGAAAACATCTCGATGCTTCAAAAAAGTTCATTGATTGGATGTCTTCCGTCGAGGGGCAAAACGTCTTGGGGACCGATATCGCAGGGACGAATCCCATTGTCAAAACCGCGACGGTTGCCTCTTACAAAAAAAGCATAACTGATTTGAAGACTTACGCCATTACTTCGAGCGAGTCCAATACCGCCAAAACCGCTGTTTTGGCCAAATATAAGGATATCGTTCAAAAATACAGCGCCTGATCTTGATCTTTCGCTTTGGCTTTAGACGGGCTTCGGCCCGCCTAAAGCTATTTTGTTCAAGGAGGAACGACTTTTATGAGCATCGCCATTTCAATCGATCACGTTGTTAAGCGTTATGGGGACAACACGGTTATTCCGGATTTGTCTTTGGACGTTCGCCAAGGCGAGTTTTTTACGCTTCTAGGCTCTTCAGGCTGCGGCAAAACGACGTTATTGCGCATGATTGCGGGCTTTAATTCAATTGAAGGGGGCGAGATCCGCTTCGATGGCAGGCGCATCAACGAGGTTCCGATTCATCGAAGGAATATTGGCATGGTTTTTCAAAACTACGCGGTATTCCCGCATATGTCGGTCTTTGAGAATGTCGCCTATGGCTTGAAGCAACGGAAGATTTCGAAAGAGGAGATCAACCATCGGGTGATGGAAACGCTTGAGCAGGTCCAAATCGCCGCTTTGAAAGACCGGTTGCCGTCAGATATGTCCGGAGGCCAGCAGCAACGGATTGCTTTGGCCCGCGCCATTGTCATCAAACCCGACGTGCTTCTTTTTGATGAGCCCTTGTCGAATCTTGACGCCAAATTGAGAATTGAGATGCGTTTGGCCATCAAACGCCTGCAGAATACCTTTAAAATCACGACGATTTACGTGACTCACGACCAAGAGGAAGCCCTTTCGATGTCCGATCGAATCGCCGTGATGAAGTTTGGACAAATCCAACAGGTCGGAACCCCGATTGATATCTTCGCCCATCCCGAGAATCTTTTCGTTGCGACCTTCATCGGCCAGTCCAATATTTTTGAAGGCGTGATTCATAACAAAAACGGCGAAAGAACGATTGACCTCGGCCTTCAGGGGCAGCACGTTCTTCCTTCTCTTTCCGCTGAAACCCAAGATGGCACAAAAGCAAAGCTTGTCGTTCGGCCGAGCGAGTTGCACGCCACCAAAGGCTCCAACGCAATCAAAGGCGTTGTCGTGGAACGGATTTTTCTTGGAACCCAAATGCGCTATACCATCCAACTTGAGTCGTCCGATCAGCAAATCGAGGTGCATTCCGATATTGCGAACCCCCTTCACGAAGTCGGCGAGCAAGCCAGTTTTTCTTTTGATGGGTCGCTCGTTAACGCTTTTGACGCCCAGACCGAGAAAAGCCTCATGAAGGCGAGGCAGTGATCATGGATGAAGATTTAGAGAAAGGCGGTATGGCAAAATGCCGTCATCATCTTCCCTTCACGGGATGGAACATCGTCACGTTCTGCATTCTTCTTTTCTTCGCCCTTTTCTTTTTGTATCCGATTATTACCATCCTCTATAAAGCGGTTTGGAATACTGCGACCAATCAGTTTGATTTCTCCCAGATAAAAGAGTTTTTTGGCAATCAATACGGCTATTATCAAAAAACGGTTTGGAACTCGGTTAAAGTTTCCTTTTTGTCTGCTTGTTTCGCGACTCTGTTGGGAACCTTGCTCGCTTACGTTTTGCGAACGACGAAAATCTTTGCGGCTAAGTTCATCACCATTTTGCTTTTGGTGAGCATGGTAACGCCGCCTTTTCTTTCTTCTTACGCCTGGATTATTCTTTTGGGCCGCGCGGGCATCATCACGAAATGGATCAATTCCATGGGCGGTGACTATGAAGGCATTTATGGTTTTTGGGGGATCTGCTTCGTCTTTTCAATCAAATTGGTGCCCTTGGTTAATCTTTTTGTCTCGGGGGCGCTCAAGCAGGTGGACAAAACCATTCTCGAAGCTGCCTCTTCGCTGGGCGGCCATGGGGTCTCTCGTTTTTTCAAAGTGGTCTTTCCGTTGATCTTGCCAACGATCCTTGCCTCTTTCGTCCTTGTCTTCATGCGCGTCATTTCCGATTTTGGCGTCCCTTCGTTGATCGGTGAGGGCTATCGCACTTTGCCAGTCATGATTTATTCTCTTTATACCAGCGACGTTCAAAGCAACGAGCCTTTGGCCGCCACCATTTGCCTCGCCACCATCGTGATTACCACGGTTATATTTTTGATTCAGCGCCGTCTTTCGAATTTAAAGAAAATCGAGATGTCGGCTCTTCGCCCGATCGAACCAGCCAAAAAGAGCGTTGGGACCGAAATTTTCGCTCACACGTATTGCTACGCTTTGACGGCCTTACTGATTGTGCCGATGATCATCGTCGTCATTCAGGGCTTCATGGATTCCAAAAACGTGGTGATGTCTGGCGCGTTTTCTTTCGGGAACTACATCAGCATATTCACCAAAACCTCCATTCTTCGTTCCATTGGGAACACTTTCTTGTATTCTTTCATCGCCTTGTTCATCGTCATCATCCTCGGGATTCTGATTGCCTACACCAGCGTTCGGAAAGCATCGCGAGTCACGCGTTTCCTTGATACTTTGTCGAACATGCCCTACATCATCCCCGGATCCGTCCTTGGCATAGCGCTGCTCTTCGCTTTCAACAAACGGCCGCTTTTGCTGATTGGGACTGCCACGATCATCATCTTGAATTTCGTGATTCGCCGGCTTCCTTATACCATTCGCTCTTCCGAGGCCATTCTCCATCAGATCGATCTCAACGTGGAGGAAGCCAGCCAATCGCTTGGAGCGAACCCTTTTAAGACGTTCTTCAAAGTGACGGTTCCGATGATGTTGCCTGGCGTCATCAGCGGCGCGATCATGAGCTGGCTTTCGATTATCACGGAACTGAGCGGATCAATCGTTTTGTATTCAAGTAAAACGAAAACGATGTCCATCGAGATTTTCAACGCCATTGCAACTGGCAATTATGGCTATGGGGCGGCTTTGTCCACCCTGCTGATGGTCATTTCGACGATAACCTTGCTGTTGTTCTTCAAGTTCTCCGGAAAAAGAGAACTGGAAATATAAAGGAGCGGAATCATGAATTGCGATTTGACGAAATTGGAGACGGAGCGAAGAAATCCGGAAACGATGGATTTAGACGTTATGTCGGCTTTGGAGATTGCGACCGTCATGAACAAAGAGGATGCGCAGGTGCTTTCCGCCATTCAGAATCAATTGCCCCAGATAGCCGCGGCAATAGATCTTTGCTCGGTCGTCTATCAAAAAGGCGGGCGTCTTGTCTATTTGGGCGCGGGATCCAGCGGCCGCTATGCCGTGGCCGACGCGGTTGAGTGTCATCCGACTTTCGGCGTGGGAAAAAAGACTTTCACCGCCTTGTTAGCGGGTGGCCACAGGGCAATTTGGAATTCGGTCGAAGGGGCGGAGGATTCCGCGGCCTTTGCCGAGAAAGACCTCAAAAAGGCGAAGTTGAACAATCGAGACGTTCTTATTGGTTTGACTGCGTCCGGGCGGACTCCTTATGTGCTCGCCGGAATGCGACTCGCCAAAACTTTGGGCGTCAAAACCATCGGAATTTCCTGCACGAAAGCCGATTTGATTTCCGAATTTTCAGATATAGTGATCAATCTCTCTTGCGGGCCGGAGATTTTGACGGGATCCACGCGTCTCAAATGCGGGACGGCCGAGAAACTGGTGCTGAACATGATTTCGACGGGAGCGATGGTGCGGTCGGGGAAAGTTTATCAAAACCTTATGGTCGACGTGATTCAATCTAACGAGAAATTGCATGCGCGGGCCGAAAACATTGTGATGGAAGCGACTGGCTGTTCTTCAGCCCTCGCCAACCGCAAGCTTGCTGAGGCGGACGGCTACTGCAAGGTCGCCATCGTTTCCATTCTGTTGAAATGCGATGTGAAGGAAGCCAGACGTGCTTTGAAGCAAAATGGCGGTTTCGTCCGCAAGGCCGTTTTGAACGAGAAAACGAAATAGTACCATGATCGCCTCCTTCATCTTCGATATGGATGGTACGCTTCTTGACACCGAAAGGCTTGCCACGTGGGCATGGAGTATGGCGGCCAAGGAGATGGATGTTTCTTTTGACCATCGCTTGCTTCAAAGAATGAAAGGGGCGAGTTTGGACCAGGCCAAACTTATTTTTGATGCCGCCTATCACAACGAACCTTCGTTTGAAAAAGCGCGTTTGGTTCGCGACAAGTATTTCTTCTCTCGGGTATGGGAAGAACCTCATTTGGTGCTCCCTGGCGTCACTATGGTGCTCAGCTTTTTAAAAAGCCATCATTTCAAGATAGCTCTTGCCACATCCTCACATCGGGAATATGGCCAAGCGATATTGAGAAAGACCAATCTTGCCTGTTTTTTTGATGAAATGGTCTTCGGCGAGGAGGTGAAATGCGGGAAACCTCATCCGGATATTTTTCTCGAGGCCGCCAGAAGGATCGGAACCCCGCCAGCGCGCTGCGCGGTGGTGGAGGATTCCACAAATGGCGTCATAGCAGGCGATTGCGGCGGTTTCTTCGTCATTGGGATACCCAATTCGCATCCTTTTACTCGAAAGGAAAAAGCGAGATGCGATTTGCTCTTGCCATCGTTATCGTCTCTCATGCCGTTTCTGGAAACCCTTGTGTAGAGCCATCATGAAGAAAGCGCTTTATCGCACAGCATCTAGATACGATGATTCGCCTATCGAAATCATCAGCGAAAACACGTGGTTCGATGAAGGCGGGCAGTTTGTGCGATGGCGTTTTCGCTTATCCACCGATGGGCTTTGAGACGAATCCTCTTTCGAAGAAAAACAGGGTTGATCTGCAGGGGGTGGATCACCGTGTCGACTGCCTTCGCGCTCCAAGATGTCATCTTTTCGAAACGCGGGATTGAGGTCTTGTGTGCCGCAAAACTCAGCAAAGCCCAAACGAAAGCGTTAAAAGAGACGATCGAAACGGCAGACATTGCTTCCTGCCATGGGAAAATAAAGCCGAATCAAAATAGGTGTTTTCGCATCACGATTCTGCCTTTTGCTTCATAGCAAGCGACGAACCCCTCCTGCTCGTACATCTTTCTCGGACCCATGAAATCCTTCTCTGTGTCCGCGAACGTTTCGTTCGGGTAAGCTTCGACGAAAGCAAAACCCTCTTTTTTGGCATCATCGCAAACGCGGTTCAAAAGCGCTTTGGCAAGGCCTTTTCCTCTATAGGAAGGAGAGATGGAGAAACAAAAAACGGATTTTACCTTCGCATCGTCTTTCGCGATGGAGCCCATGAACATTCGCCATGAAAGAGACTGATAGCAATTCGATTTTGTGTTGGCGTTGCACCAGCCGACAACCTTTCCATCGCTGTAGGCGAGATATCCTTGTAACAGGTTTGCCTCGACATAACTCTTGGCCATGGCCCTTCTTTTTTCGGCGCTGGAGCATTCCTCCGCGCTCGTCGTGGTGCTGGCCCAGCAAACGCAATAGCATTTATCCTCTTTTTTCCCGGTCGAATGTGGTGTCTCATCAAAAAAACGAAGATAGTCCTCCGCTAATTTCGGGCTTAACCTTCTGATTTCTATTTCCATCTTCGTGATTGCCGCTTTCTATTTATAATTTTACTCATAAAGAACGATTTTTTGTAGGTTTTCTTTGCCTCAAAAGAGCAATTATTGTTCTTTTGATGGCAAATGCCAAAAGGCTAAAAAGTTAAATTGATTTTTAGTATTGTGCCACTGCTGGACAGGGAGGGCTATCATAGCGAAGAGTTTTATCTTTGTAGGAGGGGTCTTTTCATCGGTAGAACCATCGTCCCAATAACTGGGTTATGTTTTTAAACAATCACATCGTTGCCAATTCCGTTTTTTACATTCGATTTTGGCGCTTTCGCCATCCTTTGGCGCGGCCTCGCGAAGTTCAAAACGCGAGGTTTTAACTCATTGATGAGAGGGGGATCCGAAAATAATCCATGATGGCCGTGTGTTTGTCTTGGCCTGTCAAACAGGTTTCGAGGAGTTGTTTCGGATAACGATTGTAGTTCTTTGGTCCTTCGTAATAGTAGACTTTGGTTTTTTCGTCGATGGTGAAAGGAATCTGCCCGTTTTTTTAGACATTCTTCGAAAGCGGTAAGTCGTCCGACCCTACCATTGCCATCCTGAAAGGGGTGAATGCTTTCAAAGCGGTGGTGGAAGGCGATGATGCCCTCGAAGGAAACCGTTTCTTTCTCGGCGCAGGAAGAAAGAAGGAACCCCATAATTCTTGCTGACATCCTTTGGCGCGGTGGTCGGGACGGATCGCCAACATCGAGAAAAATGATTTTGCGAAAAATTCTTGAGTCGTTTTTTGGATTGAGGGTCAAGACCTTTTTTCTTTAACCAGCGGGGCTTTGCTAAGATTTTTGGTATAGCGAATCATCAAATAAATGGCTAGTGAGGCGGTGGCAAACTCGGTGAGAGGCATGACGTACCACAGCCAATCCGCTCCCGCTAAAGGCAGGGCATAAATCAGAATCAATGGAATCAGGGCGCCCCGCAAGAGGGAAATCGCAAAAGCCATGTGGCTCTTTAGGATTGCTTGGAAATAGTAACAGGAGACGACGTTGAACGAGAGGGCAAGGAAGGAGAGGGCGAAGGGTCGCATCGCGCCGGGGGCGAGGGCTAAAACGTCATCGTTTGGTGTCATGAAGAGTCGGATAAGCGGCAGGGGTATGCTCTCCGATAAGACAAAAGCGACCAGGGTGACGCCCAAACAGGTAAACAAAGCGTGCTCTAGGATACTTTTGACTCGGGCATAAAGTTGGGCGCCGTGATTATACGAAATGAGGGGTTGAGACGCTTGGCCGATGCCATAGCTCGCACATTGGACAAAGACGAAGAGGCTGACCAAAACGCCATAGATGGAAAGATAAGCCGAGGATTTCTCGGGATAAAGAGCAAGGATCTGCCGGTTGAAGGCCACGTTGACGATTCCCATCGCCGCGTCGGTTAAGAAAGAGGAAAAGCCACTTAAGATAATGGCCCAGCTCTTCTGAAAGGGATGGTCGAAACGAACCCACTTTAAGGTGTTTTTCTTGCTGAAGAAGTGGCCGGCCATGATGATGTCACCCAGAAGCATTCCGAGGACGGTGGCGAGTCCTGCCCCCTCCATTCCCATCCCGCAGGTATATATGAAGATATAGTCAAATAAGACGTTAAAAAGGCCAGGAGCGATGATGCCGGCGGTCGCCAGACCCGGGGCTTTATCGTTCCGCAAAAAACCCGCAAAGAAATTTGAGAGGGTGAAAAGCGGAAAGCCATAGCGGATCCACTTGAGATAATCGAGGCAAAGGGGCAAAGTTGTCTCATCGGCTCCGAAGAACGTCAATAAGGGAATCAAGAAGACATTCAACAAGACGGTTTCGAGAACGCAGATGATGAGGGTTAAAATCAAGCCCACCGTGAAATAAACGTTCGGGTCCATTTCCTTTTTCTCTTGGCCCCGGAGATCGGCATAAAGGACGCTGGCACCGATTCCCGTTAAGAGGCCGAGGGCATAAATGATATTCCAGATCGGGGAAATAATGGCGAGGGCGGCTGGGGCATCCGGGCCTTGATAATGGCCCATCATTGCCATATCGACAACCCCAAAAATGGAGCCGACTAGCGCCGCGCCAAAAGCGCTAAAGAGGAAGTGGTGATAGAGATGGGAGACGTTATCTTTGGCAAGGTCCATGCAATGGGGAGATTTTACCACGTCGCCTCTCTCCGATGGCGTTCTTTCGTTTGCTGACGCCAAAGAAATGAGCATCCTCTACAAAAAGCGATTTCTTTTTTTGCTTTACTTCGCCGGGATAACGAAGGCGAGGGCAAGGGGCATGATCGCCACCTCGACTCTCTTTTTCCGGAAGACTTCGCCATCGATTGCATAGGCCACAGGCCTAATCGATTCGACAACCGCTTTCCTGCAGCGGCGATAAAGCACCAGATCTTTGGTCTTGGGGCTCGTGATATGACGACCTTCGCGGAAGATTTTCATAAAGCCGGCCGCCTTCAGCTTGCCAACCTTCTTGATCAAGCAAACATCGATGAGGCCATCGTCGATTTTTGCTTCGGGAGCGCAGTGGTAGCCGCCCCCATAGCAGAAGCCGTTGGCGAGGACGACGAGCAAACCCTTGCCATCAAAAACCGCCTGATCATCGAGTGTCAGCTTCAAAGGCTGATTCATCTTGAACAAAAAACAATGGAGGGTTGCCGCTTTGTAGGCGCGTGGGCCATTCATGAATGGCCGGTGTTTGTATTTGAGTTGGGCAAAGGTGACCTCGCCATCGAAGCCGTAGTTGGTGATGTTGATGCAGACCTTGTCGTCCACCTTCAAGAGATCGATCTTTTGGGCTTTGCCCGCGATCGAACGATCGAGGCTGTGAAAGGCTTCAGGGTCATGGAAGTTTTTGACGAAGTCGTTGCCCGAGCCCAAAGCCAGGCAAGCCACTTCGGCGTTGGGAAACCGATAAGCTCCATTGACCACGTCATAGAGGGTGCCGTCTCCGCCGCAGGCATAGAAACGGTAGGTCTCTTTCGGGTTGTGCTTTTCCAAGTAGCTTCGGACGTAGCCCTGAGCATCGCCTAAGGACTTTGTTACATAAATTTCGTAATCGAGTTTTCCATCATAATCTTTAAGTTTTGCGGAGATTTCGGAAGTGCGGTCGACGCGGCCTGCTTTGGGATTGATGACGAAAATGTGTCTCATAACTTAATCTCTTTAAGCGGCTCCTCTTTGCCGATTTTTTGTTCCTTTGTGAGGTCGAGGCCCAAGGTGCCGCCTGGGTTCATGATCCCATCGGGATCGAAATGTTTTTTGAGGGCGAGGAAGGTGCTGTATTCCCTCGATCCCATCTCACCTTCAAGCCAAGGGGCAAAGGCTTTGCCGATGCCATGGTGATGCGACATGGCCGCCCCGGACTTCTGAATGGCGTTAAGAATTCCGTCCTGGTAACGCTTGTATTCGTCGAGATCGTTCATCTTGGCAATGAAGATAAAGTAGAGGTTCGCCCCTTGCGGATAAGCGTGCGAGAGATGGGTCATGCAGATCGTATCCGGGCGGGATTTGCAGAACTTTCTCACTTCGGTATAAACCTGATTCATGTTCGACCAGTTCACGCAGCATTCGAGGGTATCGGTCATGATGCCAAAGTCTTGCATCGAGTCCCGCATATAAGGATCGTTGAAGCGGCCTTTCTCCCAGCCCTTGGTCACCAGGCCCGTGAGCGAGGCCGCCCTATGGTGATGGGCGATCTTCCGAATCTGCTTGGCCACATTCTTCGCATAGCCTTTCTCCCCTTCGCTGAAGCCAAGAAAGAGACAGGCTTTGCCGATCTCGAGCCCTTTCAGCTTCAAGAGTTTCGGAAGTGGGGTCTCATCGACGCCATAGAGTTTCATCATGATTGCGGTTTCTTCGGCATCCGAAAGGCGGAAGACCGAGGAGAAACCCGCTTCAGCCTGCATCATTTCTCGGCAGGCCGCCTGGGCGGTTTCGAAGTCTTTGAAAATATAGGAGAAGCGTTGGCGATTCTTCGGCATGTAGCGGAAGACGCGCAACGTCACTTCTGTTAGGACGCCAAAGGTTCCTTCTGAGCCCATCATGATCTGATTGAGCGAAGGGCCCGTTGCCTCTCTAGGGTAATGCGAGGTCACGATGGTGCCGATCGGGGTGGCATAACGCTGGGAGAGGACGATGTCTTCAATCTTGCCATAGTACGTGGAGTTTTGACCTGCCCCACGGGTGACGACCCAGCCGCCGACCGAGGAATATTCAAATGATTGGGGAAAGTGGCCACAGGTATAAGCCCGCTTAGCCTGGAAATTCTTTACGGCCTCGTTAAGCGTTTTTTCAAGCGCAGGTCCGGACATCCCCGTCTGGACGGTGATGGTCTGATCGACCTCATTGAAGGAGAGGATTTTGTTGTAGCGTAGTCGCATGTCGAGCGAAACTCCACCCTTCATGCATTCGACGCCCCGGGTAACCGAGGAGCCGCCGCCATAGACATAAAGCGGAATGTGGTGGGCTTGGCAATATTCAACCGTTTTTTCGATCTGTTCCCGCGTGTTAGGATAGACGACGACATCGGGGATGTTCTCAATCTTCTTTTGTCTTAAGCGGAGCAAATCGTACATCGTTTTGCCATAGGCGACCGAAAGGCGGGAATAGGCGTCAAAGCGGACGTAGTCCTCGCCATAAAGAGACTTCAAGAAGGCGACATCCTCGTCTTTGATGACCTTGGCAGGGGCATCGAACTTGACGTCTTCGAGGCCAAGGTCAGCGTTATAGTGCTTGAAATCTTCATCGCTTAGATGAAATTGATCCTTGAGCATCTTGTAAAGGTTTTCTTTGGGGACTTTGACAAATTTTGGATCGCCCCATTTAAAGATGGAACGGTAGGAATGAGGTGGCACCTCGCCATAGTACCAAGATGGCTCGAAGTCTTTGTAGGGTTTGCTCATAAGAAGTTAATTTCCTTTCTTCATCGGCGTGGTGGTGATGATGTCGGCGCCGGTGTTTAAGACGTTTTTGATCACGACTGAATTGAGGGGCAGATAGTCTTGAATGGTGACTTTGTTGATCGCCTTCATGATTTCAAAGACCATGCCCTTGGGAATCTCGGTTGAAGTCCTGACGGAGACGACGGGGTATTCGGGAAGAGAAGTCCGGACGCTCGAGGTGAGGGAGCGCATTGGATGGTTCACTTCGTTCTCGGCGTACTTGGCCCCTCTCGGGCAGCGGTTGCCCGTGCAGGTATGGGTGATTTCGTCGTAGTGGAGCGTGCAGCCATTCGGGCAGACGATACAGATGAATTCTTTCATTGGCTGACCTCCTCGAGGACAAAGCGGATTGCCCCTTCCTCAGGGAGCGAGAGCTTAATCCGCTCCATTTCTGGCGGTCTCAGGGTTGGGTAAACCCGTTTGAAAACCTCATTATCGCCGCAAAAAACGCGTAGAACTTTGTTTTTGCAGGCGTCCTTCGCCCGGAAATAGAAGACGAGGTCAGAGGTGGGCTTGGCAAAGTCGACAAACTCGGGGACCACATAGAGCAGTTGCTTGTCCACCTCGACACTCACGAGGCGATGTTCTATCGCCTTTTCCGTAGCGGCCGCTTTTCCGGCGATCTCTCCCGATTCGGAAACGTAGTCGGCTAAGTCGTTGACGTGCATGGCGTTGCCGCAGCTATAGATCCCCTCTTTGCGGCTCATGAAACTTTGGTCAACCTCCGGACCTTTGGTGGCGTTTGATAAGGGAACGAGCAAGGATTTGGCCAATTCATTTTCTGGGATTAAGCCGACCGAAAGAATCAAAGAATCGCACTTCACAATTTTCTCCGTGCCTGAGATCGGATTCATCCGTTCATCGACTTTGCTGATTTCAACCGCTTCGAGCCGATCGATGCCAAAGAGTTTGGTGACGGTCTCCGACAAATGAAGGGGAATCGCGAAATCCGTCAAGCATTGGGCGATGTTGCGGGCTAAGCCTGAAGGGGTGCTTTTGGCTTCGTAGACCCCTTCGACGTGGCCGCCTTCAAGCGTGATGCGCCTCGCCATGATAAGGCCGATGTCTCCTGAGCCGAGGATCACGGCTTTTTTGATGGGCATTTTGCCAAGGATATTGATGTAATACTGGGCTTGGCCCGCCGTCATGACGCCAGCCGGATTCGTTCCTTGAATCATTACTTGTTTGGCCGTTCTCTCGCGACAGCCCGTCGCTAAGATCAGTTTCTTGCTTGTCAGGGTCTTTACCCCTTGAGGATTGACGAGAGTAATCGAGTAACCTTCCGAAATGGCTGAAAGCTTCGTCACAAAAGAAAGAAGCAAAACGTCGACTTTCGACTCTCTTAGTTTGTCGATTTCTTTTTGGGCGTATTCTGGCCCCGAAAGCTTTTCGTTGAAACGAGTTACCCCGAAGCCATCGTGGATGCACTGTTTCAAAATACCCCCTAAGGCACATTCTCGTTCAATGAGAAGGGTCTTTGCCGAGTTATCACTTGCGGATTTGGCCGCAGCGAGGCCGGCGGGACCCCCGCCGATCACGACCACATCAAAGTCAGTCATCTTATTTGCCCTCCTTGGTTAAGCCAAAGAAGAGTTTGCCTTCGCCCTTCTTGCAGGTAGAAAGAATGTCGTGGTGGGACTCCTTGGCGAGCAGCGAGACGACTGCGGGTTGGCAAAAGCCGCCTTGGCAGCGGCCCATTCCCGCTCGAACCCGGCGTTTGACGCCATCGATTGTGGTGGGCGGGATGAGCGAGTGAATCGCATCGATGATCTCGCCCTCCGAGATTTCCTCGCAGCGGCAGACGATGTGTCCATAGGCGGGATTCTTCTTGATAAGGGCGTCTCTTTCTTCCAGACTCAAAAGACGGGTTTTGACGATGCCAGGCCGCTTCGGATTGAAGTCTTCTTTCTTGGTCGCCTTCAGCATCTCGCTGGCCCACAAAGCGATGTCTTCGCCAATGGCGGGCGCCGCCGTAACCCCTGGGGATTGGATGCCGGCAGCATGGAGGATGTTCTTGGTCCATTTGCCTTTTTGGACGACGAAATCCTCTTCATAGGTCGCGGCCCGGGTTCCTGAGAAGTAGGTGATGATGTCGCGTTCAGAGAGGGAATCGATCGTTGTCTTGTGCTTATTAAAGATCGTATCGATGCTTGCTTTGGCTGTCGTGTAGTCTTCCCGATCGGGAATCTCAATGGCGTCGGGGCCGACGAGGATGTTTTTATCGGCGGTGGGGATCAAACCTCCCCCTTTGGAGTGGGTCCTCTTTTCTTCGCCAAGCTTCGGATACACCGTCATCGCCGTATGGGATAAAAAAGGCGTCGCCGCCTTATCGAGGATGCTGTCGGTTCCTTTGCGAGGGTGGATTGTGAAGAACTGATCGTCCGCCATCGCCGCGATGACGTCGCTATAGATGCCGGCGGCATTGACAACCACCTTCGGATAGAGCGTTCCACGGTTGGTGTGGACGGCAGTGATGGCGCGGTTGGCGACCTCCATGCTTTTCACATACGTATTTAAGGAAACGCGAGCCCCATTCATCACGGCATTTTCCGCCAAGGCAATCGTGAGTTCGTAAGGCGAGGTGCAGGCTCCGCCCGGGAAATAAGCGGCCCATTTGATGTCATCGGCAAGATGTGGCTCAATCTTCAGCATCTGTTCCCGATTGAGGATTTTTACCCCGCCGGGGATGTGGTTTTGCCTTGCTTTGGCTCGAAGATAAGGGGCGGCGATTCCTTTGAGGGTCAGACTCTTGAAGGCGACCGACTGGCCATCTTCGCGGTAGGGGACGTCAAGGTCCTTGCAAAGAGTAGCGTAAATTCTCCGTGAGCGGATGAGATAGTGGAGTTTTGCCGAGTTTTTGTCTAAATCGATGCCCACGTGGACGCAGCCGTCGTTGCGGGAGGAGGCCCCCATCGCTAAATCCTCTTCTTTCTCGACGAGGAGAGCCGAAAGATCATAGCGGGACAATTCTCGCAAAATCGCGGAACCGATGATGCCCCCTCCAATGACAAGAACATCAACAGAGACTCCCTCAAGCGTTTTATCTTCGAGGGAGGAGTGTTTCGGTTCTTGCGGGGTAAAGCCTTCAAGAGTGATGGCGTTGATCACGCCATAAAAGGAGCGGCTTTCTGCAGCGATTTTGCCTGCCAGAATAATTTTCTGATAATCGGCAGTTACGCCAGTCAAGACGACGCAATCGTCTTTGGCCTTGGCTTTGAAAGGAAGGCCTTCGTGGTCGAGCTTATTTTGGAGCTGGCGGATTTTGTTCATGCTTTTTCTCCCTTCGTCAGAAGCGTTTTGACCCGCTCATTGAGCGCGGTGTCGCTGTTGTCGAGGGCCTCTTGAACGGTGAGGCCGTCGATGATGAGCATCAGCAAATAGGCGTAGGTTTTCCGGTCTTCTTCTTCGGGGAAAGAAGCGGCTAACCCTTCTTCAAGCTTGTCTTGCCAGCTATCCCACAGTTCGGTGTAGCGTTTTCGCAAGGATTCGTTCCCGCGCATGCACTCATTAATGAGATAAATATGCATCTTCGACTTATTGAAAAGTTTGACGCCTTTATAAAAGATGACATCGAGGAAGCGCTGCTTGCTGATTTTGTCGTCTTTATGGCGAGCGAGCCAGTCGACGTAGTCCTTCGAGAGTCCATCCATGTGTTTTTCCATGATGTCGAGGATCAGCTCGTCCTTGGTCGGATAGTGATAATAGAGGGTGCCTTTCGAGATGCCCATCTCCTTCGAAAGGTCGGCTAGGGAGAAGTCGTTAGCGCCTTGTTCCGTGATCAACTTTTCCGCTGCGCAGATAAAGGCGTCTTTATCCATATCGTTTCGCCGTTTTGCCATGATGTTGTCCTTTTTTTAGTCGGGCGACCGACCGACATTTCTTTTATTCTAGAATAGTGTAAGGGCTTACACAAGCATAAAAGTGAAGTTTTCTATGCTTTTTCGATTCGGTCCGTCTCTTCTTTTTCGCACGCTTGGTCCCTTTTGAGGAAATCGGTAAATAGAGCGGCAAACTTTTTTGCTTTCTTTTAAGCTTGACTAAATTAACAATTAAAAAATAAGGCCTACCCGATTTGGCTTTCCTTTCCTTATCCATTCTTTTACCTTTCAAGAATGATTGAAATCGATTATTCGATATCGGTAATTCGATGGTAAAGATAGAATTTCTCTTCTTTTTTGAGTAAAATATATCGCGCATGGATAAAATCAAAGTCCTGACAGTGAAACAGTCCGTTTTCGCCAACAACGAAGCACGGGCCGACAAACTTCGATCCGAACTCAAAACGAAAAAGGTTTATCTCATCAACCTGATGTCCTCGCCTGGCAGTGGTAAAACCACGATGCTGGTCGCTTTGATCAACCGGATTAAGGCTTCTTTGCGCGTCGGCGTGATGGAAGCCGACATCGATGCGACGGTCGACGCGGAGACCATTGAAGAGAAAACCGGAGTCAAGACGATTCAGCTTCACACCGCGGGTGAATGTCACCTCGATGCGAAGATGACGGAAGAAGGCATCGAAGGTTTCGGCGTCGAAGGGCTCGACGTCGTGATCCTCGAAAACGTGGGCAATCTCGTTTGCCCGGCCGAATTCGATACGGGAGCGGCGCTCAATCTCGTGATTCTCTCGATTCCCGAGGGCGATGATAAACCGCTTAAATATCCATTGATGTTCAAAGTCGCGGACGCAGTGGTCTTTAGCAAAATCGATACCCTGTCGGTCTTTGACTTCGACGTGAAAAAAGCAGAAGAGCATATTGCGAAGCTGAACCCCCAATGCGTTTATTTCCCCATCAGTGCCAAAAAGGGCGATGGGATGGACGACTTAGCTGCCTATATCATCAAGGAAGTCAGAGCCTATCAGGCTTTGAAATAAAAAAGGAGAACCTCTATGGTCGATGATGTGAAATTACGGACGGACGATCAGAAGTACGCCGAAGAGCGGTATCGGAAGGGCAAAGCCGGTGGCCATTTGAATCCGGGCGAAAAGAAGAGACCCAACGTTTTGAAACTTTGCCGCCACATTCAAGATTTGCCGGGTGCCATTGTTCAATATGGCGATCCGGAATATAACGGATTAGCGTGCTGGGTCAGCGATGATGAAGTGACCGTCGCGATGAAAATGAAAGTCCGCAAGAGTTATACCGTCGCGGATCTCGAGCGGTTGAGCAAACTCCCGATGGATCGACTTCAGGCCGCCCTCGATCATGGCTCATGGGCTGGCTTGTTCTCCATCGATCCGGAAGACCGCAATCTCCCGAAAGTGAATGGGACTTGGCAGTTAGGCTACCACATTCCTATTTTCGTTCCGGGCATCTTTGAGGCGATGGTCGACAACATCAAACTCGTCGAAGAGTATCCGATCATCGCTCAATCGTTTGCCGAATACACGATTAAGCGCATCATGCCGCTCGCCGGCAACATCCCGGTTGGCCATGGTGTCATGCGGGTTGTCCCGATTGAGTCGTCGATCAAAGACAACAAAGACGTCAAGGAGAGCGAACTCATCTCTCACTATGTCGAACAAGCCGATGATATCTCCGTCGCGCCGTGCTCTTGCCGTGTTTCCCGCCGTTTGATGGGCGAAGGATGCGGCCATCTTGAACAAGATATGTGCATTCAGTTCAACGAAGGCGCCCGCGACTTCATTAAGCAAGGCCATGGCCGCCGCATCACGAAAGAGGAATGCTACGCGATCTTGGCCAAAGCCGAAGCCAACGGCTTGATGCACGAAATGCCGAACATCGATGGCAATGGCAAGACCCACGCAATGTGCAACTGCTGTGGCTGCTCTTGTTTCTCCTTGCGGACGGGCGAGTATTTCCATACCGCGACCCTGGTTCGCTCGAACTATATCTCCCACATCGATCCTGAGAAGTGCGTCGCCTGTGGCGAATGCGTTGAAGTCTGCCCGATGAACGCCCTTCGTTTAGGCGAGCGTCTCGAGAACAAGACCGAGATCAAAGTCGAAGAGCCGCTCCATGCCTATGACCATAAGTGGGGACCGGATAAGTGGAATCCGGATTTCCGCTTCAACCGCCAGCTGATTATGAACGAAACCGGCACGGCGCCTTGCAAAGTCGCCTGCCCGGCTCATATTTCCATCGAAGGCTACATCGAACTCGCCAAAGAAGGCCGCTATGCCGAAGCTTTGGAGCTCATCAAGAAAAAGAACCCGTTCCCGGCCGTTTGTGGGCGCGTTTGCAACAAACGTTGCGAAGATGCCTGCACCCGGGGGACGATCGGCGATATGACTCCGGTTTCGATCGATGAAATCAAAAAGTTCGTCGCTCAGTTTGACCTCGATGAGAGCACGCGCGTCAAGCCGCGGATCCAGCATCCGGAATACCATGACCATAAGATGGCGGTCATCGGCGCCGGCCCGGCCGGTTTGTCCTGCGCTTACTATCTCGCCGAAATGGGTTACAGCGTCACCGTGTTCGAAAAAGAGCAAAAGCTCGGCGGCATGTTGACCTTGGGCATTCCTTCTTTCCGGCTCGAGAAGGACGTCGTCGAAGCGGAAATTGCCGCCATCAAAGACCTTGGCGTCGAATTCAAGACCGGTGTCGAAGTTGGCAAAGACGTCACCATTGGCGATCTTCGCAAACAAGGCTATCAGGCGTTCTATCTCGCCATCGGCGCCCAGGGTGGCCGTAAACTCGGCGTGCCGGGCGAAGAGGCCAAAGGCGTCATTTCCGGTGTTGATTTCTTACGGGATGTCAACCTTGGCAAGGGCTTGAAACTCCATGGCCGGGTCACCTTGATGGGCGCTGGCAACGTCGCGATTGACGTTGCTCGCACCGCGATTCGTTCGGGTGCCAGCTCGGTGGATCTCTATTGCTTGGAGAGCCGCGACATCATGCCAGCCGCCAAAGACGAGATTGCCGAGGCCGAAGATGAAGGCATCAGCATCAACAATGGCTGGGGCGTCAAGGAATTTCATAAAGACGAGCAAGGCAAATTGACGGAGGTCGTCCTCAAGAAATGCACTTCCGTCTTCGATAAAGACCACAAATTCAATCCGCAATACGATGAGAATCAAGTCCAGAGCGTTCCCTGTGAGTTCTTCCTCGCGGCGATCGGTCAGTCCTTTGAATGGGGCGACCTCGTCAAGGGCAGCAAGGTCGTGATTAACCGCGGCCGGGCCGAAGCCGACCCGCTGACCTATCAGACTGCCGAACCCGACATCTTCGTCGGCGGCGATTGCTATCATGGCGCTCGCTTTGCGATCGATGCGATCGCGACTGGCAAAGAAGGCGCTGAAAGCATGCACCGTTATGTCCATCCGGGTCAGAGCATGCTGATTGGCCGGGTTCAGAATCCCTATCTGGCCAAATACGAGCTTGACAAGGACAACATCGACGTCCAAGGCTGGGACAATACCCCGCGCCAGGAAGTCAAACATGCCGCCGTCGAAGACAAGATGAAAGATGATCGTCTCGTCTTTAGCGAAGAGCAGGTCAAAGCCGAAACGAAGCGGTGCTTAAAATGCGGCCGCACCTTCGTCGATGAGACGATGTGCGTCGGCTGCGGTCTTTGCACGACCCGCTGCCGATTCGATGCGATCCACCTCCAGAAGCGTTTCGATGTCGGTGGCCGCACCTACGAGGAAATCGCTCCTTCGAGCGTCCCGCACATCTTAGCCCGCAACCTGAAGATTATCTTCACGGGTAAAGGCAAGAAGAAAGCGATCAACAAAGACGAGATCGCGGAGCACGAGAACGACAAGAAGGAAACGATCAAGTAGTTTATGCATGAAATGGGCATCGCGATCCAGCTGATCGACTCCTTACGGGGGCTTTGCAAGGACAATGACCTGAAAAAGCTCCATTCCGTGACCTTGACGATCGGCGAAGCCTCGATGGTGGTGCCCCGCTTCATGAATGAATGCTGGGACGCCGCGGTGGCCGACACCGAATTCAAGGAGACGGCATTGAAGATTGTGACGACGCTCGCCCATGGGAAGTGCAACCAATGCGGCAAAGCCTTTCCCATCGCCAAAAACAACCAGAAGTGTCCTTATTGCGGGGCGCAGAACGACTTTGTTCCCATCGATGGAATGGAAGTCGAGATCACCCAGGTCGAAGGCGAGTAGCTAACAAACGAGGCCAGAGGCGACTCTGGCCTTTTTTCATAACGGTTGGCTTTTTCTTTGAAGCTCACTCAAAATAAAAGAATGTCGGTAAAAAAGAAGGAATTTTGCCAGGTTGGTTTGAGGCAAAATAGCCTTCTTTTTCCTTGTTTTTGAGGCTATTTCCGCTCTTCGAGCAAGCGGGTGACCTCTTTCATCGAGGCCTTGAATTCGTCGTCGTTGTTGTTGTTGAAAAGGATTAAGGAATAGGGCTCGCGATCATCCTTGAGCCACGTTGGCACTTCGAAGTGTTGGCTCTTCACGTATTTATCCCAATCGGCCAATTTGAAGGTGTCGCGCGGGCTGTTGCGCTCAATCATCCGCTGATGGACCGTTTCAATCGAACATATGACCCAGACGATGGCCAAATGGGCTTGATAGGTCTCGATGAGTTCTTTTCGGAGGGCTTGGATGTAGGCCAAATCATGTATTTCCTTAGTGAAGGGAGCATTGATCAAAACGATATCGTCATATTTGAGCGCATCGAGCGCCATATTCAAAATAACTTGATATTCGACGTCGCGGAGATTCTTCTCGAAGAACTCACCCTCGCGGTCGTTTGGTTCGTTGGCCACATTAAAAGCAACATTCGATAACGGCACCAAAGTGTCCTTGTCGAGATAGACGACGTGTTTGAGGTTTTCTGCCAGCTTCATGCTGACGTAAGTCTTGCCGCTGGCGGGAGGGGCGGAGACCAAGATGAGTTTCTTTTCCATGGAAGTCGTTCCTTATTTCGGAACGGGCTTAGTATTATCCTTTCCGAAAGGAAAGTGCAAGGAAGAAGCCAAAAAAGGGCGAAAAAAGCATCTTCTCACGAGATTATTCGAAAATGTTCTTATCAGAATTCGGTCGATGGCGTTTTCTCAAAAGAGCATTAAAAGTGTAATAAATAGCGAAATTAGCACTCAATACTTGCGAGTGCTAAATCTTGGGTTATAATGGCCTTATCGAACGAGGAGGCAGTTTTATGAATGACAACGGAATGGAAGATTATTCGCAAGATGAGAATGTTCTCGATAAATTCGGCCGCAATATCAATGAGGCGGTCAAGGCAGGCAAGATCGACCCGGTGATTGGGCGCGACGAAGAAATTCGGAAAGTCGTGCAGATTCTCGCTCGCAAGACGAAGAACAACGTGATTTTATTGGGCGAGCCGGGCGTGGGCAAAACCGCGATCGTCGAAGGCTTGGCCGAACGAATCGTCAAGGATGATATCCCGGCGACCTTAAAAGATAAGGAAATCTACGAACTCGACATGGGCGCCCTCGTCGCCGGTGCGAAATACCGCGGCGAATTCGAAGAGCGTCTTAAAGCCGTTCTCAACAAGATCAAGGGCTCTGATGGCAAGATCATTCTTTTCATCGATGAGATCCACCTGATCGTTGGGGCGGGACGAACCGATGGCGCCCTCGACGCTTCGAATATGCTGAAGCCGTTATTGGCCCGAGGCGAGATTGACTGCATCGGCGCGACAACCCTTAACGAATACCGCCAATACATCGAAAAAGACCGGGCGCTTGAACGCCGTTTTCAGACGGTGATGATCGGCGAGCCGACCGTCGAAGACACCATCACGATTCTTCGCGGATTGAAGGAGCGTTTCGAGTCATTCCATGGCGTGCAGATCACCGATAACGCCCTCGTGGCGGCCGCGACGCTTTCAAATCGCTACATCACCAACCGTTTCTTGCCGGATAAGGCTATCGATTTGGTCGATGAAGCCTGCGCTGGCATCAAGGTCGAGATTGAAAGCATGCCTTCCGAACTCGATGAGATCGACCGAAAGATTCGTACTCTCGAAGTTGAAAAAGCGGCCCTCTCGAAGGAGAGCGATGAGTCCTCCCAGAAGCGGCTCCTCGATCTCAACAAGGAGCTTAGCGATGCCCATGAGAAGAGCGATCAGCTCAATCAAGAATGGCAAGTTGAGAAGGCCCAGATCAAGGAAGCCAAAGACCTCAAAGGGGCGATCGAGAAAGCCAAGAGCGATCTCGATACCTATTTCATCAATGGCAATTATGAGAAGGCCTCCGAACTTCAATACAAAACGATTCCCGAGATGGAGAAGAAATTGAAAACCCTCGAGGCCAAAGGAAAGGATAGCGAGCGGCTCGTCGATGAGATCGTCGATGAAGAAAGCATCGCGAAGATCGTGGCCAAAATGACGGGAATTCCGGTTTCTCGCATCGAAAAAGGCGACCGTGAAAAGGTGCTCGACTTGAAAGCGACCCTCGAAAAGCGCGTGATTGGGCAAGACGAGGCTATTTCATTGGTCTCCAATGCGATATTGCGTCAGCGGGCCGGTATCAAGAACCCAAACCGACCGATTGGATCCTTTCTCTTTTTGGGTCCGACTGGGGTTGGCAAGACCGAGGTTGCTCGGGCGCTGGCCGAAGCCCTCTTCGATAACGAAAACAACATCATCCGCATCGATATGTCGGAGTATATGGAAAAATATTCGGTCTCGCGTTTAATCGGCGCCGCCCCGGGCTACGTTGGTTACGAAGAAGGGGGCCAGCTCACCGAGAAGGTGAGACGGAACCCGTATTCGATTGTCCTTTTCGATGAGATCGAGAAGGCGGATCCGGAGGTCTTCAACCTCTTGCTCCAGATTCTCGATGATGGTCGTCTCACCGATTCGCAAGGCCATCTCGTCGACTTCAAGAACACGATCATCATCATGACGTCGAACCTCGGGAGCGAATCCATCCTCGCGGGTCAAAAGGAGCCGGTGGAGAAACTGCTCCATCAGACCTTTAAGCCAGAATTCCTCAACCGAATCGATGAGATTGTCTACTTCAACCCTCTCACCAAGGGAGTTCAGTACAAGATCGTCGAGAAGATGCTAAACGAACTCAAAGCTCGTTTGGCGGGGCAATACTACCAGGTCGATTTCACGAAGAAACTCAAGGATTACGTCCTCGAGAACGCTTATTCGCCCGTCTATGGCGCCCGTCCGATCAAACGGTTCATCCAAGACAAGGTCGAGACGGCGTTAGCCGAGAAGATCGTCAAGGGCGAACTCAACACGACGGATGCCTATTCCGTCGGCGTTGATGCCGTAGGCGAAATTACGATTAGCCGCGCCGATACGGCGGCCTAAAACGAGGGACCATCTTTCTCGAGATGGCCCTTTTCTTCACTTTTCGCTTCGGTGAAAGAAAAAACATGAGATAATGAAACTCAACGAGGCAAACAAATGTATTTCAAAGTTTGGCAAGTCCGTCGCTTTATCCGCAAAGGTGACTTGGAGCGGAACCGCAAAATCCCAGAGCCCGTCGGCGTAATTTCGTATCGGAATCTCTCTTATACTTCAGGCTTAGGTAAGAGTCATTTACTTGATGTCCACCGGCCGGAAAAACTTAGCGGGGCTTTGCCGACCCTCGTCGTGATCCATGGCGGTGGCTGGTGCTATGGCGATAAAGAAATCTATCATCTTTACGCCAAAGATTTGGCGCGGCGCGGTTTTGCCGTCATCTGCTTCAACTATATCTTGGCGCCGCGAAAAAAGTTCCCTTACCCCCTAAGCGCCATCGATCAGGTTTTATCGTGGGCCAAAGCCCACGCACAAGAGTATGGCTTTGATTTAAATAACGTTTTCCTCGTCGGCGATTCGGCCGGAGCCAACTTGGCCGTCCAATACGAGGCGGCCCAACATAATCCCGATTATGCAAAATTCTTTTCTCTTCATTTTCCGCTCCCGATCAAAGGCCTTGGCCTCAACTGCGGGAGTTATCACCGCTTAGGTGGGCCCTATAAAAACGAAAGCGAAAACTACATTTGGTCCTTTTATTTGGGCAAGCATTATCATCCGGATGATCCTCGTTACGACGTCCTTGGGGCGATTAAAAAGGGCTTCCCGCCTTGCTACATCTTGACGGGGGAGAAGGACTTCATCAAAGATGAGAACCCTCTCCTTACCGCAGTCTTGGACAAAGAAAAGATTCCCTATGTTTTCAAGGAGTATCACAGCAAGGAAGGCAATAAGCTTCAACACGTCTTCCATTGCATCGTTAACGAAGAGAACGCCATTAAAGCCAACGACGATGAATGCGCTTATTTCCGCTCCTTGATGAAATGACGATTGGTGTAGATTAGTGGAAAATAGTGACGGCGAAGCGCGAGGCCATTTCTTCAAAATAAACGGAGTTCAAAGACGAGTAATCGGTGTCAATGCCAAAGAATAGATGTCGTTAGAATGTATTTTATCATGAAGCGTTTCGCTCAAGCCATGAAGATTTTCATTGTTCGATCTTCGGATTAATATTATCAGTATTCATGAAACTTTTATTCGATTTATCCAAAATCGGAATTCATACTTTTTCTCAAAATCATGTCGTAGAACCGATATATGATGCTACTCCGTCAATAGGTTCCGAATCCACCCGAGATAAAGATATCTTTACAGTGTCACGAACTCTTTATTAAAATTCCTGTAGTTTTGATTGGGTTCTCAACTACAATGAACTTGCCTTTCCCTTCGTTTTTGCCAAGGGGGTTGACGGAGCAATTACCAACTATCAATCCAAAACAGGGACCCAACATCCAAGAGAGGGCGCAAGAATGCCTTGATTTGGTTATGGGCAAGCAGTAAAGGAAGATTTGCAATTATTGGATGGCTGAATGCCGTTCTTATTCAGGCCTTCTTCCTTTTTCGATTAGTTGGGAGTGCGGCCCAAACTTTGATGTTGGGAAAGGTGTCGATTTCTCCGGGCTTTTTGTGGCAATGACCCGGGTGAGCCTCACAAACTCAGCAAGGCGGACGGAACTAAGGCTTATCGGATCATTCAATTGATGCTTTTGCCGCCATGGTTTTCGGCAATACGGGTTATGTCTTTTGCTGGTCTCTACGACGATAGGCGTTTCGGCGGCTTTTATCGACGGTTTCAATTTGATTAAAGAATCGCATGATTCAATCTGTGCCCAAGCCATTGAATACAGTGCTGACCCTGATCACTTGTCCCATTTGGGCGCTCTGAGACGGAGAAGAACAGACGAACGGGGCTCCTTCGGGAGCCCTTTCTTTGTTTCTTTCCTTTTTGTGCTAAGATTACTTTCGCTATGTATAACGTCATCATCGTGGACGACGAAGCAACGGTTCGGGAACGCCTTTTGGGTTTTCTTAACCGCCACGCCGACGTATTTAAAGTGATTGGGACTTATGAGAATGGCTACGATGCGATGATGGGCGGGATTCCGCTTGAACCCGATCTTATCATCACCGACATCAAGATGCCCTTTATTACTGGCCTTGAACTCATTAAGCAAGCCAAGCAAGAGCTTCCTCTCGTTCAGGCTATCATCGTTTCGGGCTATGACGATTTTGATTTTGCCAAGCAAGCAATCGATCTTGGGGTGGTGGGTTACATCTCTAAGCCCGTGACCTTTGAAGAGATTTCTGACGCTTTAAGCAAAGCCAAAGTCGAATTGGATAAAAAGTACTCGGTCGATAAAAACATCAAAGACCTTCAGGAACGAAACGAATCGGTCCTCAAGATGGTGCAAAGTGACGATCTCAACAAACTCGTCACGCTCAAAAGCATCCCAGCTAACTTTCGCGAGAAACTCAAAGCTGACGGAATCGGAATCGACGAGCCTTACGTTCTCTTCGCCATTTTTGATTCGGATCAAGACGAGGATGAACTCTCTTTCGAAGACAGCGAACTGGTCAACTATTACCTTGGCCAATATATCGCCGAGGAGTTTACCCCTTATTCCTTCACTATCTTCGAAAGCGGTAATTCGAAGTCGGTTTTGATCGGGAGCGCCATTCCTTTTAATAAAGAAGAACTCCAAGCTCGGTTTTCGCGGGTGATCGCCAAACTCAAACGGACTTGTGCGGTTTCCTTTTCCGCGGGTATTTCCGACTTTGGCGAAACCGAGGAGATCGGCTCTTACCGGAAACTCTACCGTCACGCTCGCTGGACTTTGGAATACCGGACGGTCGTCGGCACCAATGTCGCCCTCTTTTATAGTGACCTTGAAAGTTCGAAGAACAATATCGTCGGCAAGGTCGATGAGAATGAATACAAGGCGATTGCCTATGCGATTCTCTACGGCAAGAGAGATGATGCGGTGGAGGCGGTCAACAAACTTGTCGACACCATCAGCAGCATCGAATATAAGGATTCATATTTCCTCATCGTCAACAATTTGCTCGACAGCATGCTCAAGAGCTGCGTGGCGATCGACCAACTCTATTCGACATACCTGCCTCATGTCGGTATCGTGAACGAGATTTTCTCCTGTAAGACCGCAGACAGCACCAAAGCCTCTTTCGAACGCCTGATCGACAAAATCATCGTGATCAATAACGCCCAGCGGACTTCGGGGGTGGACGACGCCTATGCCCATATCCGCCATTACATCGAGAGCAAGTATCAAAAGAGCACCCTTTCGCTCGACGATGTCGCCGATGAGCTTGGCTATTCCGTCTCCTATATTTCCGCGATTTTAAAACGGCACGACACCTCCTTCACCAAATACCTGACCCAAGTGAGGATGGAGCAGGCCAAACTGCTCTTGGTCGATCCCCACAAGAAACTGGTCGCCATCGCCAATGAAATCGGCTATGACGATCCCTATTATTTCTCCCATTGCTTCAAAAAGTATTTTGGCACTTCCCCTGCGGAGTATCGCAAATCATGAGCAAACCTCAAAGCACGAAGAAAAAGTTGATCTGGCCCACCAGTTTGGCCTTCGTCTTTTTGTTGACGACGATGATTCTTTCCGCTTTCTTCCTTTTCTCCACGAGCGTCACTTCTTCGACCAATGAGCAAACCTTGGCGGCTTCGGAGCAGGTCCTCGCCAATTATGAAAGCTACTTCGATTCGGTCATCACCGTTTCCAATAACGTTTTGGGAACCTATTCAAACGCCTCTGAAATCACCCTAGCCAAGGATATGGGCGATTATTTCGACACCCTTGAAACCTTCAAGGCCGAAATCTTGGATATGTCGCTTTATAAGGTTTCGGACGCCGATTACCTTTCGGGCGATTCGAAATCTAAGACCAAGGTTTCGATCAATGGTAGCGAAAGCTGGTATACCTCAGCCAAAAACAATCCCTTGCTCAATCTTTTTTCGCCGGTCACGGCTGGAGCGACCAACACTTTTACCCTTTCCCGCTATCTCACGTACGATAAGAATCGGGATCTGGACGCCATCCTCAAAGTGGATTTCGATTTTGCCAAGATCGTGAACACTGTTTCGCCGGCGAGTTTGGGCGAAGGCGGCCGTTTCATCATTTACACAAAGGACTATCAAAAGATTTATGCCTCGAGTTCCACGGGCGAATTCACCCCGGCTGAGCAAACCCTCGTCAAAGATCTCGTCATTGGTTCCACAAGCGTCAATTTCGACGGCCATTATTTCTATCTTTATGCCGCGACAATCACAAACACCAGTTGGCGCGTTGCCATTTTCACGAACCAAGATGCCTTAAAAACCGCGATTTTGCGTTTCACTTTGATCATCACCCTCGTCGGGGCCGTCGTGATCGCCATCTTCGTCGCTGCTTTGGTCTTGATCGCCAACAGCATCACTTCCCCGATCAAGAAGCTTCAGAAAGAAATGGTGGAGATCGAATCCTTGAACTACCAACCCGCTCTTCAAAGCGAAATCGGCGGGACCTCGGAGGTCGTGGAACTTAACCATTCCTTCAATCAGATGATGGGTCGTATCGCCGAATTGACTTCCGCGATTGTTTCAGAAAAAGAAGAGCAGCGGAAATCCGAGCTCAAGGCTCTTCAGAATCAGATCAACCCGCACTTCCTTTATAACACCCTTGACTCGATTATCGCGATGATCGACAAAGGCGAGGATGAAAAGGCCGAAGAGATGATCGTCGCCCTCTCGAAGTTTTTCCGGATCTCCATTTCCAAAGGCCAGGCCATCATTCCGCTTCTTAACGAGATTGAGCATGCGCGCAATTATCTCCTTATTCAGAAAATGCGCTTCGGCGATTCCTTTTCTTACACGATTGACGTCGAGCCGGGCCTAGAGAAATGCGATGTTGTCAAACTGATTCTTCAGCCGATCGTTGAGAATTCGATCGGACATGGCTTAAAAGAAGATGAGAAGGGCCATATCGCCATCCGAGCTTATTCGGACGGGGATTACCTTAAGTTCGACATCCAGGACAACGGTTATGGCATGACGCCCGAGAAGGTCGACGAGTTATTGAAATCCCTTAAAGACGATACGGTTTACTCGGGGGTGGGGCTCAAGAATGTCTATCAACGGATTCGGATATATTACGGCGAAAAAGCGGATGTTCTGATTCATTCGGAAGAGGATGTCGGCACGACCGTGACGATCGTGATCCCGAAAGAGGAGGCCATCCATCATGAAACGTAATCTCCGTAAAATCTTATTGCTTTTGCCTTTCCTCGCTCTTTCCGCTTGCCAATCGCCGAGCCGACTTGCTCAGCTTTTCGTCTACGATTCGGCCGATACCTTCATCAATTCTCTCCGGGTTGATCTTGCGAAGAAGCTTGATGGTTACATCGCCTATGACATCAACTACGCGGAGCGGAAGCAAACTACCCAGAACCAGCAAACCATTTCCGCTCTCAACGATTCGCGGACCGCTATTCTGGTTATGAACACCGTTGATCGGTTGGCCTCGAGCGCCCTAATCGAAAAAGCCGAAAAGAAGAACGTGCCGATCATCTTCATTAATCGGGAGCCTCTTTCCGGGGATTTCTCCGGGAGTTGGGCTCAAAAGAATTGCTATTACGTCGGGAGCGACCCTTCTTATGAAGGAACCTTGCAAGCCGAAATCGCGGGGACGATCTTCGGGCCCGCTTCGTCTTTTAAGGGCTCGGTCTATGACAAAAACGGGGATGGCATCGTTCAGGTTGTTCTTCTGAAAGGCGAACAAGGCCATCAGGACGCCGAGCAGCGAAGCCAGCACTGTATCTCCAAGCTGAAGGATTTAGGTTATTCGGTCGACGTGATCGAGACCGCTTATTGCAACTGGGAACGGAGCGTCGCCAAAGAAACGATGGCAAAGCTTTATTCTCAGAACATTGAGCTTCTTTTCTCCAATAACGACGATATGGCCCTCGGCGCGATCGATTATCTCGAGAACCTGACTTCCCCAACCGGCGGCGAATCCGCTTCCGTGAGCTCTTCGAGTTCGATGTACCAGCCGGATCCGAGTCTGCCGTTTGATCAACGCTATTTCCCGATTATCGGCGTCGATGATACCAAGGCCGGCCAAAGCGCGATCGATGCGGGCACGCTCGCGGGGACCGTTCTGAATAACGCGGATAAGCAGGCCTCGGTCATCTTCGACCTCATGAAGCATATTCTCGATGGGATCCCGGTTCCCTCTTATGATGTCAAATCGGTGGTTCCCAATGGCAATTATTACCACGTTTTAGGCCAGATAGTTCAAAAGAAATAAGCCCCCATTCTACGTAGTAGAAGAATTTTCGTTAGTTTTCGGTGGATTTACGGAAACGATAGACATAAAGTCGTGAAAACATCGAGAGAAAGGGCTTACAAGTAGAGATTTTTACGAAAAGTAAGTGTTTTTGTCTATTCTTTGCGGAAGCGCTTTCACATATCATTATGGGGCATATCGGGGAGCTTGTAGTCATTATGACACCTCCCCAAAAGTGCATGGAATAAAGGAGGAAATTCATGAATAAGAAACTTATTCCAGCTATGGCGTTAGCGATGCTCAGCATGCTCGCTTCTTGCGGAGGCAGTTCGAACAAGGACAAAGCCCTTGTCTTCTTCAACCGCCAGCCGTCTGATCCGTCCACGGGTGCCATCGATTCGAAGACGATGGGCTTCTCCGACAAGACCTTCTACGTTGGCTTTGATGCTGCCGCTGGCGGCACCGTCCAAGGCAAGATGATCACCGACTATCTCGCAACGAAGACCAAAGCCGAACTCGATAGGAACAACGACGGCATTCTCGGTTACGTCCTCTGCATTGGCGACGTTGGCCACAACGATTCCAAGGCTCGTACCCTTGGCGTTCGCACCGCCTTGAAGACTGTCAATGCTTCGAAGTCCACCAACGCTGGTGCTAACCAGACTGTTGAAGGCACCGTCACCGTCAAGGATGGCACGCTCAGGGTCCAAGAGCTCGATTCTAAGGCCATGACCGGATCCGATGGATCCACTTGGAACGCCGATGCCGCTAAGGAAGCCACGACCACTTGGACTGGCTCGCTTGGCACCAAGATCGACCTCTTCCTCTCGAACAACGATGGCATGGCGATGGGCTGCCTTTCCAACCCGTCCTATCCGGCTGGCACGCCGATCTTCGGCTATGATGCCAACGCCGATGCCGTTGATTCGATCATCGCCGGAAGCAAAGCGACCACTCCGGGCGCTTACCTCATTGGCACCGTCTCTCAGAACGTCGATGCCCAGGCTTCTGGCACTCTCCAGGTTGTCCGCAACATTTTTGATGGTTTGACTGGCGCCGATATTTATACGAAAGGCTTCTCGGCTCCCGATCAATATGGCAACAAGATCACTCCGACCATGGCTTACATCACTGATTCTAAAGCCATTCTTGCCGCGAACTCGGCCGTCACGGTTGCCAATGCTGTTTCCTATAAAGGCGGCACTCGTGATTCGGGCATCAAAAACATCACTGCCAAAGCGAAGAACATCAAGCTTTGGATCGACCTCTACAACGGCTCCGATAACTTCCTCGCCTCGTCTTATAAGCCGGCGTTGGAAGCCTATGCGCAGCTGATGAACATCACGATGACGTTAGTCAATGGCGATGGTCAGTCGGAGAACTCGGTTGTCGATAACTTCGTCAACCTTGGCAACTACGATGCCTACGCCATCAATATGATCAAGACGAATTCGGGCTCGCTCTACACCAGCAAGCTCTGATTTCTGATCGTTGGCATCACTGCGTCTCTCAAAAAGGACGCAGTGATGTTTGTCGTTTTTTCAACAGGCGAATAGGAGGAAGACCTGATGGAAGATAATGACTACATGCTACAGATTATCGGTCTGTCAAAGTCCTTCGGGAAAAATCAAGTTCTCCGTCATATTGATCTCAATGTCCATCGAGGATCCGTCATGGGCCTCATGGGCGAAAACGGAGCTGGCAAATCAACAATGATGAAATGCCTTTTCGGCATTTATTCAAAAGATGAAGGAAAAATCATTCTTGATGGCAAACAAATTGATTTCACGGATCCGAAGGATGCTCTTGAAAATGGCGTCGCAATGGTCCACCAGGAACTCAATCAATGCCTTGAAAGAAGCGTCGTTGATAATCTTTTCTTAGGACGTTACATCACGAATGGTCTCGGCGTTATTGATGAAAAAGAAATGCTGAAACGGTCGAATGACCTTTTCCATTCTTTGAAAATGGACGTGGATCCCAAAGTGAAAGTCGGGATCCTTTCTGTTTCTCAGCGGCAAATGATCGAAATCGCCAAAGCGGTTTCGTACAACGCCAAAGTTATCGTCCTTGATGAGCCGACTTCGTCTCTTACCGAGCGCGAAGTCAACAAACTTTTCTCTATTGTTAAAAATCTTCGGGCGAAAGGTATTTCCTTCGTCTATATTTCCCACAAGATGGATGAGGTTTTCCAAGTTTGCGATGAAGTCTCCGTCCTCCGCGATGGCCAGATGATTTTAACCAAGCCGGTTAAGGATACCAATTTGGACGAACTGATCAAAGCGATGGTTGGCCGCTCCCTTGACAAGCGTTTCCCGGACGTCGATAACAAGCCGGGCGACACGATTCTTGAGGTCCATGGCCTTTCGACCCGGTATTCGCCGTTTCTTCGAGATATCACCTTCTCCGTTAAGAAAGGCGAAATCTTTGGCATTTACGGCCTCGTTGGCGCCGGACGCAGCGAGCTCCTCGAATCGATTTTTGGTCTTCGCACCATTTCGGCTGGCTACATTCTTTATCAAGGGAAAAAGGTCCGCTTCCATAGCGCGAAGGAGGCGATGAAATATAACTTCGCTCTCATCACCGAGGAGCGCAAACTCAACGGCATGTTCGCGAAAGGCGATTTGACTTTCAATACCTGCATCAACAATCTTGAGAGGTATAAGCGTTATGGCTATCTCAACGATAAAGTGATGAAGGAAGCCACGACTAAAGAAATCAAAAAAATGCACACCAAATGCACTTCCTGCGACGATATGATTACCGCCCTCTCTGGCGGCAACCAGCAGAAAGTCATCTTCGGCAAATGGTTGGAGCGCAATCCGGATGTATTCCTGATGGATGAGCCGACCCGCGGCATCGACGTCGGAGCCAAGTACGAAATCTACGAACTGATCATCAAAATGGCGAAGGAAGGGAAGACCATTATCATGGTTTCCTCCGAAATGCCGGAAATCTTGGGTGTCACGAACCGAATTGCCGTGATGTCGAACCACCGGTTATCGGGCATCGTGAATACCAAAGAGACGAATCAGGAAGAGTTGCTTAGGCTCTCAGCCAAGTATTTATAAAGGAAGGAAACAAGCAATATGGCAGAGGAAAAGAAAACGGTGAAACCAGCAGCCAAAGAAAAGGCCGTTGTCGAAGCCCCCAAAACTTTAGTGAAAAAAGAATCCGAGTCCCCAGTTGATACAGATCAGGAGATTGCCAAAAACGTTGCGGAACTCGAATCGCTCCGCAAGGATGGCACCCTTAAGATTTATCAGCTCAAAGAGGAAATGTACGATGCCAAGCGCAAGCAGATGATCGATGAGGTCACCCGCAAAAAAATCATCACAGCCGACCAAAAGGCCACTGCCGACGCGCGAGTTGTTGAAAAACGGAATAAAGCGCGCGTCAACGAGCTTGTCAAGGCCACGGCCGCCCGAATCAGCGAGATTTCCAAACCTTATGAAGCCCAAGTTAAGGTCGAAGGCAAAAAAATCATTGAAGAAGCCAAACCGGGTCATGAGGAACGGTTGACTTCCCTCAAAGAGCAATACCGGAACGCCTTAGCCCAACTCAAAGCGGCCAATGCCGAAAAGGAAAAAGAATTCGAGGCCAAAAAGCCGACTTCGGAAAACGTCGAAGAACGCGATGCTCTCGGAAAGCAGTTTAAACGCGACTATAAAGCCCTCAAAGAGGAAGACGCATCGGAAATCGATTCCCTTAAGGTCACCTATAAGTCCGCGGTCGCCGATGAGGATAACGCCTTTAACCACGTGAAAGTCAAGGTGCGTGAGAATGACTATGACGCTTATTCGGCTCGTTACAACAAGATCAACGACATCCGGGGTGGCCACTTGACCATCGCGGATAATTTGGAGCGTCGGTGGAAGAGTTACTTTAATTCCTTCAACTGGACTACCTTCTTGCTGAGCAACGCCCTTTATATCGTCGTTAGTCTCTTCTTCATCTCTTGCTTCATCATCTCGCCGATCCTCGGGAAGGGGAACATCCTGACCGCCGATAATATCTATGGCTTCCTTGAAACCGCATCGTCTCGTATGTTCTTCGCCCTCGGCGTCGCTGGTTTGATTGTCCTCGGCGGCACCGATCTTTCCGTTGGACGTTTGATTGGCTTAGGCACTCTTTGCGTCGGTTTCCTGCTCCATGATGGCGAGGTTCCGGCTCAGATCTTCAAGCATGCCATCAATTTGAATTGGATGGCCTTGCCAACTCGTGTCATTCTGGCCTTGCTCTTATCGATCTTTGCCACAACGTTCTTCTCCGTGATCGCGGGCTTCTTCTCCGCGAAGTTCAAGATGCATCCGTTCATCACGACTCTTTCGACCATGATGATCATTTATGGTCTTATGTACGTCGCGACCGACGGCGTTCCGACTGGCAACCCGAACGTCAATGGCATCAACATCTCGATTCTCGGACGTTTCGAAGGCGGATTCCCGAAATATGTGATCTATGCGGTGGTCGCAATCGCCGTGGTTTGGTTCATCTGGAATAAGACGACCTTCGGCAAGAATATGTTCGCCGTTGGCGGAAACGCCGAAGCGGCTTCCGTCTCTGGCATCTCTTACTTCAAAGTCACGCTCGGCGTCTTCGTTATGGCCGGCGTTCTCTATGGTTTCGGTACCTTCTTCTACGCCTTCTATTCCAATCCGGCCGCTAACACCGGGTACGGCTACGAACTTGATGCTATCTCAGCCTGTGTTGTCGGCGGCATTTCCTTCTTCGGCGGCATCGGCAAGGTCAAAGGCGCCGTCGTCGGCTGCTTGATCTTCGCGGGCCTTACTTACGTTCTTACTATCATGGGCGTCAGCTCTTACTGGCAATTCGTCATCAAAGGCCTCATTCTCATGAGCGCCGTCGCTCTTGATTCGTTGAAGTATCTCAAGAAAAAATAATCCGGTTCTTTCGATCTTGAAGGGGGGGGCGATCCCCCCTTTTTCATTTAAAAAAGCAGGGTTCAACCCCGCTTTAGGAATCAGAATGATCTTTATTGATGGAAGACTTTGACCCGATCGACCTGTTCGAGTTTTTCGGTGGCCTTGAAGAAGTCGTTGTAACCGGCATCCCGGTTGAGGGAAATGATGTTGTAACCAAAGCCGAAGAGGAGGTAGCCCGTGGCGTCGATGCGCGGGTCTTCCGTCTTGTCTTCTTTGCCTTTCTTTCCCCCAAAGGCGAAAAGCGAGGTGAACTTGCTCCCGGTGCTCTTATTGGCTTCGCTCTCCATCATTGCTTTGCTAATGAAGCGTGAACCTTTTGCAGATCGGATCGCCATCGCCCCATCCGTTCCGGCGGAAAGGAGGAGATCGCATTCGCCATCGAAGAGATCTTCCGGCGCTACCAGACCCCGGTATTTCTTCTCTTGTCTCATCTTCTCATCGAAGGCGGATAAGACTGGATCGAGCGCTTCTTCCATCCCTAAAAGACCGATCGTTGGGTCAATTCGGTTCAGGACGTTCACGAGGTAATCTTTGCCATAACTTAACGCCGAATCGAGGTATTCCTCGGACCGTTCGAAGAGACCCGAGACCTCCAAAATTAGCGTTTCTTTGTCTTCTTTGTGGGTTTTATAGGATAAGGCGTAGCAGGGGTTAACCGCCTTCGGGAAGAGGGTTTTCGCGATTTGGTAGAATACGGGTCTCGGCGTGAAAGAAATGAGTCCGGCCGTTTTGCCTTTGAGAGTTTCCTTAATCGCCATTTCCGCGGTGCTTTTTCCTTCGGGGACCTCAAGGGTCGCCAAACCTTCGATTCCATTCAAAACAGGAAGGTCGCTTCCCTTCCCGACGACGAGAAGATGGTAGGAGGCGTTGTGGTAAAGAAAGATCTTAAAAGCAAGCAAAACCGACGTTTTATTTGAAAGGTCGGGGAAGAGATCAATCACGATGTTTTTCATAGGCTCATTTTAGTCGAAGGGAAATCATTAATCACTAAAAGTCTTTAATTGTGCAGAATAGTGATAATGGCGGAAGAGAAAAATCTAATGATTGTCCGAAAAACTGTCTTGCGGGATTGAAAAGCCCGGAAACTTTTTCGCGAGAGCGGACTCTTGGGTCGCAAGATCTATTGATTGAAAGACAACGCCCCTTGCTCGCTTTATTATCCGGGGAAGAAAGCCTTGCTCGTCGGTATCCATGGCGGGGCTTCTGCTTAAGGACGTCCTCGATCCTGGTCGTTATTGCGCCTCTCTTTTGAAAATCTTTGATCGAGATGCCGCCTTTTTGTTTTGCGGGCCATTCCTCGGGAGCGAATCTCGCCGCAGCCTTGGCGATCCGGATGGAGGATTCGATTCGAATCGGGGGTTGCCCTTTGCATTATCCTTTCTTGGATTTGGCGATGGATCAAAGGAACCGCCCTCTTTTTTTCCAAGACTGTCTTTTAAACGGTTGGATCAAGATGGATTGCTCGTTCCCCCGCGATCTTATCGAAATGGAGGAATGGCATGATTTATCGAGCGCTATATGCGGAATATTCTGACGACCCTGGAGAATTCGGAAGTCGTTCTGGCGAAGAAGACAACCAACGAGTCCCTTGGATGATTGCTCTAAAATCACTACTGCTGATACGTAACTTTACTAAGTCCAAACGAGCGCGCTCCGAATAGGGTTTCTTTCATGTTTCCTTGAAAGCGCTTACTTAGTTTCCTAACTTTTTGATTGGATTTCACTATAATAGTAATAAGGAAACCGATTTCCTAACATGAAGCCCATTTAAATTCCAAGGAGTATGTTTATGAAAAAAACTTCGCTTATATTAGCCTTGAGCGTGAGTGCTCTTCTTTTGGCGGGTTGTGGGGGGAAGGGCGTTTCATCGGCTTCTTCTGATGGCAGTTCCTCGGAAAATGGAACTTCTTCAAGCAAAGAAACGACCTCGGCTTCGAAAGGGGGATTCTCTTCAGGATCCACTTCTGAAAACTCGAGCGCCAGTTCTTCCTCAGGCGATGCTTCATCTCATTCGAGTTCCTCTGGCAATTCGAGCTCGAATTCTTCCAGTTCGATTCCGCTTCCTACGGGGAATGTGGTTTTTAGCGGCGTCAATAATTCAACCAGCGTTCGCGGCCATTATTTCGATCCGTTAAAAGACGTTAAGGCCTCTTCTGATAATGGGGTGGATCTCACCTCAGATATTGAAGTCTATGGTTCCGTTAATTATGGCGTCATCGGTTTCTACACCCTCAAATATGCGGTGAATACTAATGGCGTCACCGGCAGCGTTGATCGGGTAGTGAATGTAGCGGATGGGATTTATACCCATCCTTCCAGAAATCGTGAGGATGGCGCCGATCGGACGATTGCTCTCGACTCGGGTTCTTATCGAACGGGCGCCGTGGCCCTTCCGGGCGAAACAAAGTCCGGTGAGCGAAGCGACTACAATAACCTTTTCCGCCGGGCCGGCTCGCCGGATTTTATCGATAACGAAGTCTTCAATGCCGGCGCAATTCCAACCAATACGTGGTGGAGCGGTTTTGAACATGCCAACTATGGCGGTTCGACCTTAGCTGCGCTCAACCCCCTTTGCGCCGGCTACACAAACGATGGAATGTATCTCTCCTACAAAGGGACGGGATTTACCCAATATTTTTCCGTTGAAGATACCTTTGGGGTGATGCAACCCACCATGTCGAATTTCGCCCCAGTCTTCAAGGATGTGACGATGAAACCCGCCTCTTTAGCAAGCACCAGTTATTCCAAAGTTCTTTCTTATTCGGAAAATGGCGTCAATATCACCATGCGCAATAGCCCCGACGGAGCCGATGAGATGGTCAGCCATTTTGTTCAAGGCTCGCCCTATGTCGTGTCCGAATTCAGAGATCCTTCGGATGTGGTGATCAATCTCCGAATCGATGGCGTGACCAATGCTTACGAATTCTATGATCTCGCTGGCAAACAGATTACCGAGAATACTTATACCGGCTCCGATCTTGTCATCCGGATTCCTAGCGCCCACAATGGCTATGTAACAACCTATCCGAACACCAGAATCGAGGCGGCGACTTATGGCGAAGAAGATTATCTTTTGAGCGCCCCAGAAGGCACTGCCTTCACTTTCAGCCAAGGCAAGCATTCTTCGCCGATCTTCAAACAGCAAATCGATTTGGCGATGACCAAAGGCAATTACCTTTCGGTTTGTACAATGAATTCGAAAGATGAGGCGGCCTTCTATGCCGCTTCGGCCCGCGCGGCCGCTCTCAGGAATACCTCTTCTTATACGGTTGACAGAATCAATAGTCTCACCTCGACCACCTTCAAAGAGAACATCCAGTATCTCGATGGCAAAGAAAGCACGCCCTTGTCGATCATGATGCCGCATCAGTGGAAGAACAGCGATGATGCAGTCAGTACTTATCAGATCAAGACCATCCGGGGCGTCAATAAGATCCGCTCGGGCAGCAGCTTCAGCGTCAAGAATTCTTTCTATGGCCTTCTCCCGAGTTTCACGCTCCCGAGCGATTCGAGTTTTTCAAAGACCGATTTGGAAACTTATATCACGAAAGTTCTTGCTGACACCATTCCAGGCGAAGTCTCGCTCTATTGGTCTAATAGCGATAAGAACTTCATCAACTCGCCCGGGCCGTATTGGTGCAGCAAAGCGATCTATCCGCTTTGCCAAGCCATTATCGCCGCAGATCAGGCCTCTTTGAGCGCGGACAAAGCCTTGCTCGTTGCCCGTCTCAAAGGCTTATTGACCGACTGGCTCACCTATTCAGGCCCTTCGGATAAGCGTTGGCTCTACTATGATCAAATCTATGGTTCGATGTATTATTCGGTTGATAACTTCAGCACCAACAGCCGTTTGAGCGACCATCATTTCACCTCGGGCTATTTGGTTTATGGTTGCGCGGTGCTGGCGATGTTCGATGACACTTTTGTCTCCGAATACGGGGAGATGGCACGGCTTTTGGCAAAAGACTATATGAACTACGATAGCGACCCGCGTTATCCTTCCTTCCGGAGTTTTGACTCCTATAACGGCCACAGTTGGGCCGATGGCTTCGGCGATTTCGGCGATGACAACGACCAAGAGTCATCTGGCGAAGCGCTCAATAGCTGGACGGGCGCCTATCTCTTAGGCGTCGCCCTGGGCGATGAGGCGATGGAGAATGCCGCGGTTTGGGGCTTCTCAAGCGAGATGGAAGCGGTTAAACAGTATTGGTTCAACTATGATGAAAATAACTGGATTGCTTCCTTGGCCAACTATACCCACGTTTTGGGTATTGTCTGGGGCACCAAGAACGACTATGCGACTTGGTTTGGCTCGAATCCGGAATTCATTTATGGCATTCATTGGCTCCCGACGGGCGAGTACCTTTCCAACTACGCCCTCGGGAGCGGTGAAAAAGCGATGCTCAAGAAGATTTACGCCGAACTCTTGAGCAAGGTGGGTGGCGCTCCGCGGACTTGGTTCTCGAACTTCTGGGCAATCCAAGCCCTCTGCGACAACGCTTCCGCTCTCAGCGCTTTTAATGGGGCAAAGATACTCGCCGATGATTATCCGGATGAGGTAGTGGGCTCCTATTGGATGGTTCACGCCTTGGCCAGCTTAGGCGACAAGGAGACTGCGGGTGCATTAGAACTGAATTCGTCCGTCGCCGGATCGGTCTATGTTTCTAACGGCACGCGAAAAGCGCTCCTTTGGAATCCGTCAACCCGTCAAGAAACCCTTACGTTTAATGTCGATGGCGCCACTCAGAGCGTCGTGGCCGCCCCGCGGACTTTCTCAACTATCGCCTTATAAAAGCGCATAGGCCGCATCGGATTCTTAAGTCAGCGTTTGAATGTGGGCCCTTTTCCGTTTCTCAAAGTTTCCTAAAACTTCTTAGCGATAATTGACTACATATTATTGGAAACCGATTTTCTGTTTTTTATAATATAGTTGCCTAAGGGTCATTTCAGAATAACCGGCAAATATTCCAAGAGGAATTTTGTATAAAAAAGATTAAAGATTGGAGCGGTTGTTTAGACTGCTGGCGGAACCAAGCCGTCGATAAAAGACCTTACTGTCGCTTGGACTTGTTAGGATTGTTTCTTAGATTCTCCAAGGCATCCTTTTTAGTTAGGAGGATACCCTTTTTCTGATTAAGAAAGGTAAAATGAATACGATGGAAGTGAAACTGATTTCGCTTGAGGGAATCGAAGCCTTAAAGAAACAGAAACGAAAGCTTTGGATCTTTGTGATTTTGTTTTCGCTTGGCTGGGTTGTTTTTACGGTTTTTGCTTTCGTTTTCCAAAACCGATCGACCCAGCTTTTATGGATTGTCCTCGGGACGATTATCACCTCGTTTTGGCTCATCACTCTGGGCTACACCTTTACTAAGGTGTACGCCCCTTTGAGACACTACGAAGCATTCTCAATCCAAGCCCTTTCTAAGGAACGGGTCATCAACAGCGTTCGTGTTTGTGAGTTGCATAAGGAAGCCGAGACCTATAAGGGCTTCCGGACGCTTATCTTCGATGGCGAAGAGGTCGATGAAGCGAACCGCAAAATGATTTTTCGCTATGAGGACAGCGCGGATATCCATCTCGAGGCAGGCCGCGTTTACGAGGTCGAAGCCTACGATGATGTGGTGGTGCGGATTAAGGAGATTTCATGAAAATAGGCCCGAACCGCAAAGATATTGGAGATTATTTCGTGTCCTATGGCTGGCTCAGTCTTATTTTTATTATCGTCTCTTATGTGGCTTGGTATTGGTCGATCACGACCATCGACGAAGTGAAGCCCTACGAGAAGATCAACTTCTTTATCGAGAGCTATGGACTCAAGGATAACACCCTTTCTTCGGATGTCGTTTCGCGCTTGTCAGCAAAGGGTGTGGTGGAGAGCAATCTCTATTGCTATTCCCCGAAGGATGCCTCAATCAGTTCTTATTACACTAAGTTCGGCACCGAGAGCGACTTCATCATTCTTTATCAAAGCGATCTCGATACGATGTTTCAGAACGTTTCTTCGACCAGCGTTCTTTCGTCTTTCTTGTCCTTCACCGCGGATTTCAAAGCAGCAGCGGTCCCCACATCAGATTATCAATATTACGCGGTGAGAGGCCAGGATTACGCCCTCAAACTCTACGACGCGAACGATGCCTCTTATAATGCCTTGCACCCGTTCGCGAACCTCATTAACTTCACTCTCGAGGGCGCTTCCGCGGAATCCTCCTATCTTCTTCTTAATGCTTCGACCCCGAATTATGTTCCTTATCAAAATGGAGCAACGGGGAATGCCGTGTTGGCTTTAAATTATTTCTTAGGCCTTTATCACGCCTAACAAGGAGGATTCTTATGGATAGTTTCGAAGAAGAGAAAAAGAAGATTGAGCAGTTCGTGAAAGAACGAGACTGGGATCAGTTTCATTCGCCCGCCAATCTCGCTAAATCCATCAGCATCGAAAGCGGCGAGCTCCTCGAATGCTTTCAATGGGACGAAAAGAACTACGACAAGCAAGCGGTTCAAGAAGAGCTTGCCGATGTGATGATTTATTGTTTTCAGATGGGAATTGCCATGAGATTTGATCTAAAAAAAATCATTGAGGAGAAAATGGCGAAGAACGCCATTAAATATCCGGTGGTCAAAGCCAAAGGAAACGCGAGAAAATACAACAAATTATGAAAGAGAAATCCGAAAAAGAAAAACGTCTTGGCCAAGAGAACAATTTGCCATTCACCCGCTGGCAGCTTTTGGGTGATGCCCTTCGTTTCCGTTTTTGGGATTTTCTTTTGGTCTCCCTATTCACCTTGGTTTTCTATCTTCCAGTTTTGGGTTGGCTGATCTTTTGCTCACTCAGCGATCTTTTAGATTTCTCTAATCTTCCTTCGATCGTGATGAGTTATGGCATCGCCATTCCTTTTCTCATGATTGCCGGGCTTGGCATGAGTGGTCTCTTCTATTTCTCTAAGAAACTGGCTTGGGGCGAAGGCGCATCGCTCCCTGACGACTTTTTTGAAGGCATCAAAAAGAATGGCCGGATGTTTTTCGCCATCTACTTTGTCATTGGCCTTCTTTATCTGATTCTTCGTCTCGACATTGCCTCGCTCGTTTATCAAAGCGGTCTTTCGGGCTGGGCTCTTGGGGCGCTCGAAGGGATGAGTTACGCTCTTTTCTTCCTTTTCTTATTGGCTTTGTTCTTCCTCCAAAGCCAGACCATCATCTATCAAGGGGATTTCTTTCATCTCTTTTGGAATGGTATTAAGTTTGTCTTCGGGGCCTTCTTGAGCAATATTCCTGTATTTCTTGCCCTCTTTGCCGGTTTCCTTTGCTTTGAATTCGTTCCTTATGCGTCAGTTCTCTATATTGTGATGGGGATTGAAGGTTTGTTCTATTTTGGTTTTTCGGCCTTCTTCTTTACGCTCTATTCGGACGCGTTATTCGATAAAAGTATCAATCCGAGCCACTATCCGGAAATCATCCGGAAAGGGCTTCAGAAAAAAGAAAGGGAGAATTCCGATGGAAGGGTGGATCTATGAAGATTAAACGGATTTATCGAACAAGCGTTGATGAGCACTTCTTATCCTGCAAAGAGCCACCGAGAAAGGCGGATGGGAAACCCACCATCCTGATTGGCGGGGCGATCGGCGGAGCTTTCCGCGGCTTTGGCGGGGCAATTACCGAAGCTTCTGCTTACGTTCTTTCACTCATGAACGAAAAACAAAGGAAGGAGGTTTTGCGAAGATATTTTTGCAAAGGTGGCCTGAATTATGCTTTGGGGAGATTGACGATTGGCGCTTCAGACTTCGCCCTTGATAGTTACGACTACCTCGAAGGCGAAGATCGTAGCCTCAAGAGTTTCTCGCTCAAGCACGAAGAATGTTTCCTCTTGCCCATCCTCGAAGAAATCCAAAAGATCAAAGGAGAGCCGCTAACGCTTTTGGCCAGTCCCTGGAGTCCTTGTGCCTGGATGAAAGACAATCATGATGTTTGCCATGGCGGGCATCTTCTTAAAGAGGACTATCCGCTTTGGGCTGAATACGAGTGCCGTTACCTTGAGGAAATGGCAAAACATGGTTTCCCAATTTCGATGATTAGCATTCAAAACGAACCGCAAGCGGTCCAGGTGTGGGAAAGCTGCATTTACTCGGCGGAAGAAGAGGGACGGTTCGTCTTGGCGCTCCGGGAGAAACTTGATCAGCGTGGTCTGAAAGATGTCGGAATCTATATTTGGGATCATAACCGCGATTTGATCCGGGAGCGCGTGAAGGCGACCTTAGCGAATCCGAAGGTCAACGACGCGGTGGCGGGCATCGCCTTTCATTGGTATGTGAGCGAGGACTTTGAACAGGTTCGTCTCACTCATGAAGATCATCCTGACAAGCACCTTCTCTTTAGCGAAGGTTGCATTGAGACGACGAACCAAAAGGGTGTGAAAATGGGCGACTTCAAGAATGGGGAACGCTACGCCCGCAATATCATTGGGGATCTTTCTTCTTTTGCGGATGGTTGGATCGACTGGAACATCGTTCTCGATGAACAAGGCGGGCCAAACCACGTGGGCAATTTTTGCGAAGCTCCAGTTCAATATCTCGGCAAAAGTGGCTCCGTTTTGTATAACCACAGCTTTTACTGCATCGAGCAGTTTTCCCATTTTATCCTTCCGGGTGCCCAGCGCCTGACTCTCGGTGTGCCCCATTCGCTTCACGGGGTCGCTTTCCGCAATCCGGATGGCGAAATCGCTTTGGTCATCCAAAACGAAACTGACGATGATTATTCCGAAGTCTTGAGAGTTGGCGGTGAGTCATGTTTCCTAACTTTGAAGCAGCATTCCGTCACGACGTATTTGCTCGGATAAGGGCGGTTTTGGTTTAAATATATTTAAATTCAAGTTTAGAAATCGGTTTCTTTAATGATTGAAAGTGTCTTTCCGATATGTTACTTTAATCAGGAAAGAAACAGGGTTTCCTGCGGGGGTTTCCTATCATGGTTACCATTTATGACATCGCTTTAAAGTGCGGCGTTTCGCCATCAACGGTTTCGAAAGTCATCAACGATTACAAGGCAATTCCGCAAGAGACAAAGGATAGAGTTCATCGGGTGATGAAGGAGATGAGTTACATTCCCAACGTCTCGGCCAAATCTCTTTCGAAGGGTTCTTCTCGCAACGTCGGCATTTTGGCTTTCTTAGGACCGGGCATCTCACCGTTTAAACACAATCTTTTCATCGATGTTTTGGATTCTTTTCAAAGCGAGATGAATGTGAATAATTACGATCTTCTTTTCGTCTCCCGCAACGTGGCGGGCCAGGATGGCTCATTCTACCAGAACTGCATTTCCCGCGACGTGGCGGGAGTGTTGCTCTTTGGCGATCTTACCTGTAGCGAAATGCAAGAAGTGATTCACTCCTCGATTCCGAAAGTCGGCTTCGATTACATGGGCGACGCGATGACGGGCGTCTTCTCTGATAATCTTGAGCAGATGCGCCTCCTCACCACCCATCTGATTAAACTCGGCCATCGCAATATCGTCTTTGTCCATGGCGAATATAGCGATGTCACCAATCTCCGTGTCGAAGGCTTTAAGCGCGCTTTGGCGGAGAATGGGATCGAATTCAAAGATTCGATGCTCGAAGAAAGCAAATACCTCGATAAAGAATCGGTCCGCAACGTGACGAGCAACATCTTGCGGCGGCTCAATGCTCCGACGGCGATCATGTTCCCCGATGATATCTCGGCCATTCAGGGTTTAGGGGCTATCCGAGAAGCGGGGCTTTCCTGCCCGCGCGACATTTCGATCACCGGCTTTGATGGCGTTCAACTGAGCCAGACGGTTTCGCCGCATCTCACCACGATCAAGCAGGACAGCGAGACGATTGGCAAAATCTTGGCCCAGAAGCTCATCATGGGTATGAAGGATAAGAAAACGGCGCTGGAACTGATTGAAGTTCGAGCGTCGTTAATCGTGGGCGAATCGACAGGCGCACCCCGCCACTAACGGATAGACGAAACGAATCTGACTGCCACATTATCGAAGAGGGCTGTTCCATCATTCACTACCAAATCCATGCGGAGATTGCCGCACTTTTCAGGTAAGGTGATCGTTCCGTTATAGTTTTTCCAATCGGTGCTATCAAGCGTGACTATCGTTGTGCCTGTTAAGGTACTGCCTTTGATGGTCGAGTAGTGGAACTCGAGCTGAGCCGAGGTGGCTGCGCTCATCTTTTTGGCGTCGATCGAATAGGCATAGGTATAACCGGCGTAGGCGTTGGAGATCGTCTGGGTCAGATATTCGCCATGGATGTCGTTTCCGCTTCCGGCATTGACCTGGAGAACCTGGCCTTTGTTCGCATCGTTAATCAGATTCTCGCTTCCTTGAGAGACGCTATCGCGTTTCCAGCCGAAATTCGAGGCATCTTGTTTGCAGACGCTCCACGTGGCGAAGTCACCATTGGCGATTTTGTTGACGTCATGGACGAGGCTGTAGTTGATTGTCTTGATGCCCGCCTGACTCGGAACCGTCTGAGTGTAGCCCGCGTTGGCCCGGCAATTCTCATAGGATTGGCTGTTATCAAAAGCGGTGTACTTGATGGAATCGACGAGGAGATAATCGGTGTCGAAAGCGGCGGCCGAAGACCAGTTTGGGAACCATAAACCAATCCAGAGAGGCATCTCGGTGTCGCTGACTTCTTCTCCAGTCACTGTGGCGATAAAGACGCCGTCGATGAACCAGTCGACCCGCCTTTTGCCTGTGCCCCGATAATCGGTGTACCAGTCAAAGGTGTATTTATGGATTGCTCCGTCGTTGAGATAGCAAAGTGAGCTGACGTCGATGTTGATGGTGGCCTTCGTGGCGTGCTTAGTCCAGGTCGTGCACCATTCGTGAGTATAGGTTTCCGAGGTATTGCCCCCGATTTCGATATCGATTTCGTTTTGCGAAGTAGCTTCGTTGCCCGTCAAGGTGCAATAGGTCCACATCGCGCTGACGCCACCTTCGCGAGGCATCGCAGCCATCGCGATTTCGTAGCGGCCGGGCCCAAGGTGGTTTTTGCTGATGATGCAAGCGCCTTCAGGCTCGCGATAATCATTCTTAATGACGCTGTCGCTGTCGCTTGAATAAATACCGCGCCCTTTAAAAGCCAATTGGGTTTTGCTGCCGTTTTTCACATAAAAGAGGTTGTGGGCCTGCATCCCATTGTGGGGGTAGGCAGCCGAATCGTTTTGCCAAACGCCACTGAGGGCATTCCAAAAGGAATCGGACATTTTTCCATCGCTAAACTCTTCGTTGATATTGTTGGCGTTTGCGTTATCGAAGCCAACCCGTTCAGCAATGGAATCATAATAGGCGGTGCCATTGAAAGTCGAGACGCTTAAATTCAAAGATGACGAGCCGGCATTCTGTGCGCAGGCTGCCAAGGGTATGACCCCTAGGCCAAGGATGGCCATCGAGCGGATAAGGGATTGCTTTTGCTGTTTTTTCATAATTAAGAAATCGGTTTCCTTTCTAAAAATATAGCGTTATATGTAGAATATTTCAACATCGTCTTAAAAAGAAGTGGAAGCGCTTTCCGAATTCTGTTGACGGGAAATAGGAGCCCTGCATATAATTGTGCCATAAGTTAGGAAACCGATTTCTTAAAGGTTCCCGGAGGAACGATAATGAAGAAAAACAGGATGATGCTATTGGCGTTAGGAGCTTTGACCTCGTTGGCAGGTTTGAGCGCTTGCGGTGGTGGCGGAAATTCAGCGAAGACTGATAACGAAATCTGGATTTGCGTCTATGATGGCGGCTATGGCACCACCTGGCTTAAAGATGTGTCGGAATCCTTTACCGCTAAGACGGGCATCGCTGTTCACTACGATGCCGACACCTCAGTTCTCGATCGAATTGAAAGCGCCCTCAAAGATGGCGGGGATTACGACATCTACATGTCGCACGGCATCAACTGGCAAAGTTATGCCGCGAACGGCTGGCTTGCCGATTTAGATGATCTTTATACTTCGACTGTTGACGGCTTTAGCGGAACCTTTGCCGATCGTTTGGCCAATGGCGCAGCTGCTCTTAGCAAGATTGCCGGTTCCGATAATGTCGAGCATTACTATAAAGTCTGCTATACCCAAGGTGCGGGCGGTTTCGTTTATAACGTCGATATGTTCAAGAAGAACAATTGGACGGTTCCGACCACTTACGATGAACTTACGACCCTTTGCTCGACCATCAATGCTGCCAAAATCAGCGATGGCGACCGTGGCTATGTCACTCCGTTTGCTTGGAGCGGCAAGGACCGGCAGTACTATTGGGATTATCCGGTATTTGAGTGGTGGTACCAATTAGCGGGCAAAGACAAGATTGACACTGTAACGAAGTATATGGGCCCGACGGGCAAATATGCCGATGGCTATGAAATGTACAATCCAACTTCGTACTATAAGGAATTCACGCAGGCCTACGATATGTGGTACAAGCTGATTGCCACTAACTCAGCCAACTCGATGGCCAGTTCTTATAGTGCGACCCTCGCGAGTGCCCAAGCCAATTTCGTCAATGGCAAATCTGCGATGATTCCTTACGCCCAGTGGGCAAAATACGAACTGGCGGCCATCGCTGATGGTGGAACGCTTCCGTTTAACATTGCGATGATGAAGACCCCGAAAGCCACCGCGAGTGCCGGCGATTGCAACTATATGGTTGGCTTCGGTGATTCGATGGTGATCCCCGCCAATAGCAAGCAGATCGAAAATTCGAAGAAATTCCTCAACTACATGGCGACCGAAGAAGCCTGTAAGACCTTTGTGAAAGATTCGAATGGTGCCTTCCTCGCTTTCGATTACAACAAAGTCGATCTTTCCAGCCTTGAGGCGACCGATACCTTCGTGAAGTCGGTCCACGAAAAGCTTTCGAACACCAACTTCTCGCTCTCTTCGACCAATCCGATCACCTATCGGACCGTCAACTGCGTCATGCCATGGGTCGGCAACAAGTACTACTACCAACAGGCCTGCCAGAACAACGCCGATAATACGGCCGATAAAGTCGGCGCCGCCCTTTATAGCACCGCGAAGAGCAATTGGCCGACTTGGTTGCGGAATTCGAGTTTAACCGATTAATTTGAGGATTCTTCATGACCCGTACCGTCGCACCTGAAATCAAAGTTACCCCTTCGAAAAAGAGCAAAAAGGTCTCGCATATTTCAACGAACCTTTTCGTCATCTTGATGCTGATTTACCCGGTGGCTCAATTTCTCATCATGTGGCTCGGAGTCAACGTCAACTCCATCTTCCTCACTTTCAAGTCATTCTATAATGGAAAATTAGTTTGGGTTTTTCAAAATCCGAGCATCTGGGATGGCAATTCTGCTCATTTCTGGAGCACGCTCTTCTATAACTATGCGACATTGTTTGAGAGCTTCTCGAGCCCGGACACTCAGAGTTTATTTAACGCCTCGCTTGTCTATTTTGTCATTTCGTGTTTGATTACGTTGCCGATTTCGATGGTTTTCTCTTATTTCGTCTTTAAGAAAATCGCTGGCAATGCCTTCTTCAAAGTCATCTTCTTCTTACCTTGTATTTTGCCGTTATTTATTTTGACGATGGTTTATTCGCTTTCGCTCTCGCCGAATGGCTTCATCGCCGGTTTCCTTAATGCGATGGGGGTCAGCTATGGTTCCTTCTTCGACGACCTTTTCATTGGTTCACGAGCCCAATGGATGGTCTGGCTCTTCTGCATCTGGGCGGGCATCGGCTACGACGTCATCTTGCTTACCGCGGGCATGAGCCGGATTCCGAGAGATATTCTCGAAAGTTGCAAGATGGATGGGGTCTCGCCAATGCGCGAATTCTTCAAGATCATCATCCCGCTCAGCTGGCCGACGATCACAACGTTATTCATCTTTGGCATGATGAGTGTATTTACCGTCACCTTCCAGCCATTCTTCTTAACCGCAGGCCAATATGACACGATGACGATCGGCCTCAAGATCTATCAGGATTCTGGCGGCAGTGCCCTTCAGGGCCCGGCTACTTTGGGTCTCTTCTGCTCCGTTGTTGGCGCCCCGATTATCGTGGCGACCCGCTGGGGTCTCAATAAGTGCTACCAGAATGTGGGGTTCTAAGTTATGAACGCAGTCACTTATTCCATTAAAAAATTCTTTCGGGGCAAGCATGAAGAGCGGGCCCAGAGTACCTACGAGAGAAAGCACGACACCCTCTATAGCCGCAAAGGCGGCGAGAAAGTCGCTTTCATCGTTATGTTCATCCTCTTCGTCCTCTTTGCCATTAGCTTCATCTTCCCGTTCCTTTGGATCTTCATGAATGCTTTTAAGAGCAAAGCCGAATTCGCCAATGACTTTATGTCGTGGCCAGAGAGCTGGAATTGGTCGAGTTTCGCTAGCGCTATCACTTTCAAATCGACGACGACTCACAACTACACGATTTTCCAGATGATGGGGATGTCGGTCCTCGTCGCAGGCATCGGGACCTTGGTCACCGTCTTCACTTCAAGCTGTGCGGCCTATGTGGTTGCCAAATACAAATTCCCGGGCCGTAACATCATCTTCGGGGTCGTTATCTTCTCGCTCATCGTCCCGATCGTTGGCTCTCTCCCTTCGCAGATTCAACTCATGAAGGCGATGGGGCTCAATGATAAGGTCATCGGGTGCATCTTCCTTTATTCCGGCGGCTTTGGCAGTAACTTCCTCTTGCTCTATAGTTTTTTCAAAAATCTTTCTTGGACCTACGTCGAAGCGGCCAAGATCGATGGAGCTTCAGACTTCCGTATCTTCATCCAAATCATTCTTCCGATGGCGAAGGGGCCGATCACGGCCGTCACCATCCTGACCTTGATCGGTTTATGGAACGACTACCTCACACCCTCCATCTATTTGTCAAAACAGCCGACGATCGCCGTCGGTATCTACTACATGCAAAAGGCGATGCTCGAGACCAAAGGCGAATATCCGATGTTTTTTGCGACCATCATCTTGACCCTCTTGCCGATCGTGCTGATTTTCTGTTTCTTCAGCAAAACGATCATGGAGAACACATCGGTCGGCGGTTTAAAAGGTTAATAGGGATTTGCAAATCCCTTCAATAACGATAGTTTTTCAAAAAATAAGGAGGAAAAACTATGAAAAATAAGACGAATGCGTTGTTGTTTGTCTCTGCTTTAGCCCTTGCCGGGGTTGTCCTCGCAGGTTGCAACAAGACGGTCGTGATGCCAGACCAAGCCGAGAAGGTGTTTCAAACCGTCAATATTTATTACGATACTTCGGTTGAAAAAGCCTATAACATCTCGGTCAAAATCGATTCCACCGACGTGGTGAGCGCGGTGAGCTGTGGCAAAGTCAAAGCCACCGATGGCCAATATGACAATCGCTCGGGCGTATTGACCTTGAGCGCCGACTTCATGAAACAAATCACCGCAGGTGAAAAGACCATCAAGGTGACGGTGGGGAGCAAAACGATTTCTCTCAACCTTTTCGCGGCGAGCAAGATCGTGACGACTGCCCAAGAATTCCAAGACATCAATAAGAATCTGACTGGTTATTATATTTTGGGCAACGACATCGATCTTTCTTCGATTGCCAACTTTGAGCCGCTTGGCTATTACTTCACCGAAACCGATACCAATAACGCCTATTTCCATGGCGTTCTCGAAGGCAACGGTTACACGGTTAAGAACGCTAAAGTCTTTTGGAGCGATACCACCGCGACCAACTACGGTGTTTATAGTGGAAGCGGTGCGGTCAAATTCCAAAGTGACGCCCATAAGAATGGTGATAACATCGGCTTGTTCCAGACGATTGGTTCCTCTGGCATCGTTCGCGATGTCAACTTCGCCAATATCAATGTCCGGGGTCGGACGATTGTCGGCGCAATCGCCGGCAACGTGATGGGGACAGTCATGAACTGCACCGTCGATGCCGCTTCAAAGGTCGAGATGGGCACTCATTATTACGATGACGATTGCAACATGGGTGGCGCCTTTGGCATCGTCGCGGGTTCGGGCAATGTCTCGAACGTGATCTGCCAATGCACAAGCCAAGTCTTAGGCGCGACCGGCGCGGTTACCGTCAATGGCGTCCAAGTTGAAGAAGCCGGTATCTATCTTGATTGGAATACCGATTACGTCGGCAAGACCGGCAATGGCTGGGATCATGGCACGCCTAATACCAACGACAATCCGTGGTGGAAGCAGTGCGGCGTCGATAAAGTCGGATCGGATGGCGAGACCATCGTTAAGGATTCCAATAACTCTACCACCGATGGTCAATATGCCTTCGTTGGCAAATGCTGGGGCAATGTCAGTAACTGCGTCGCCAAGAAGTTCCAGATTACCCCGATGCATGGCACGGCGCGGGACATCAACTTCGGCCAGACCCATCTTGCGGCGAACAAATCGACTTCGGGCGACACCGATCTCGGCGTCTTAACGAATAATTTAATGCTCGATGATGCCGGCTTAAAGACCGCTTCGAACTATGCGAGTTTCGATACTTCCGTTTGGACGATTGCCAATGGCAGCGTCCCGACGCTGGTTTCGCAATATACGATTGCCTAGATTTGATTTTATTTGGGGCGATAATTGAGGAATAACAACATCATGGTCCAGTATCATTTCAACGGTAATCGCTTTATCATCGAAGATTTCCAGAAAGCGAAGACATTCGCGTCCTTTTTGCCTGCGGTCGCCGGGGTGGATGGCAAACCCCTCTGGGCCTTCTACGCCAACGTCGGACAAGGGATGGGCGGTTTTGGCATCTCTTCCAAAGAGACGCCGATCACCCCTTTCGATTCGGCTAATCTCGCTTATTCGAACATCCCCGTCAAAGGTTTCCGCACCTTCTTAAAAGAAGATGGCCAATTGATTCAGCCTTTCTTCAATCGCGAAGGCTACGAGCAGATCATGGAGACCTCGATGGCGGATTTCTCCATCGAAGAGAAGTCGTCCATCCATGACGTGAAAGTGCTCTATGCGACGTTGCCGCACCGGGACTATGCAGCATTGATTCGCAAGGTTACTTATCGCAATATCTCAGCAAAAGCCGTTCGCTTTACGGTGGTAGATGGTCTTCCGGTCTTCTTCCCACATGGCTTAAGCAACTTTGCTTACAAGGAACTTGTGTCCTTGATGGCGGCTTATTGTCAAGTCTATGGGCTTCAAGACAAAAATCCTTTCGTCAAATTCAAAACTTCGACCGGCGATAATTCCATCGTTCAAGAAGCGGTGGATGGCAATGGTTTTTTCGCTATCGATGGAAAGGGCGATAAATTGACCCCGATCGTCGACCCGGCCACCCTCTTTGGCGAGGATATGACCGATCTGAGTGTCGAGCCCTACGAAAAACTTGGCTATACGGACTTCATCCACCAAGAAGAGCAGACCGAAAACAAACTTCCATGTGCCTTCTATTCCTTCGAAAGAGTTCTTAAGCCCGGCGAAAGCTATACCGTCTATGCGATTTACGGCATGTGGAATAACTTCGAGGCTTACTTAGCGGCCACGGAGGAACTTACGCCGACGGCAATCGAACAGGCGATCGTCGATAATCAAAAACTCATTGAAGAGTTAGTCAAACCCGCCGAATGCCACACCGGCAACCCCTTGGGCGATCTCTATGTCAAACAGAGCTATCTCGACAATAATCTTCGTGGGGGTTTTCCCGTCTTGCTCGCCGACAAAAAAGAAGGACAAGTCTATTATGTCTATGGTCGCAAGCATGGCGACATGGAGCGCGACTATAACGCTTTCCAGATTCCGAGCCGTTTCTATAGTTCGGGCCCTGGGAATTTCCGCGATGTGAACCAAAATCGGCGCAGTGATCTTTTCTTCCATCCTTTCGTCGGCGATTACAACATCAAACTGTTCTTCAACCTGATTCAGGTCGATGGGCAGAATCCGCTCAATATTCAGCCGGAAAGTTTCTGTTGTTCTCACGAAAAAATCCCCGCAGAACTGGCTTCGTTACCCCAACAAGATCTCAAAAAGATTGAGGCCTTAAGCGACAACTTTGAGCCAAGCGAGATGTACACCCTTCTTCGCGATGAACTCCATTACGACAAGCAAAAAGCCGATGTCCTCTTCGCCGCAATCCTTTCTTGTTCCATTCAGCAGATCCAAGCCAACTTCGCTGAAGGCTATTGGGTCGATCACTGGACCTATAATGTCGACCTCTTGGAGAACTACTCTTCGATTTTCCCCGATAAGGAAGAAGCGCTCTTCTTCAAGGAAGAGTATGGCTATTTCTATGACCCGGTCTATGTGAATCCCCGCGATGAGAAGTATTGCTTGCTTCCCGATGGCAAAGTCCGTCAATACGGGGCAATCAACCTTAAAGCCCTCAAAGAAAAATGCGAGAAGACGGGCTTTAATCTTGCCAAAACGGCATGGCTCGTCGATGAGAAAGGCGAAAAAGTCACCGCGAACTTAGCCGAGAAGATCGTCAATCTCATTCTGATTAAATTCTCCTGTCTTGATAGCGCCCAGATGGGCATTGAGATGGAATGCGAGAAACCAGGCTGGAACGATGCGATGAATGGCTTACCAGGTCTTTTCGCCTCGGGTGTGTCCGAGAGCGTTGAACTCCTCCGCCTCGTCCGTTATGCCTCCGAACATTTTAAGCCATTTGCCCTTCGTTCGATTTCGCTCATGGACAAGCAATACGATCTCTACGTTGGAATGCGAAATGCCCTCGAAAGGCTCGATAAACAAGAGATCACGCGCTTCCAGTATTGGGACGCTGCAACGAGTTTACGAGAAAATCTTCGCAAATCCTACATGGATCATGCCGAAAGCGCTCGGAAAGATATCGAACTCGTCTACATTTTGGCCTTTCTTCAAGAGATGGACAAGACCCTTTCGAGAGGACTTCTCCGCGCCAAAGAAGCCGGCAAGGGCATCTTGCCGAGCTATCTGATTTACCGGGTCGCCTCCTACGAGAAGACCGCCAAGGTAAATCACTTAGGCTATCCCGTCGTCAAAGTCACTTCGTTTAAACTCGAAACGATTCCGCCTTTCCTCGAAGCCAGCGCTCGGGCTCTCAAACTCGCCGATGGGACGATTTCCGAGAAAGACTGCGCTCTGATCAAAACCAGCGATCTCTACGATCACGAACTTCATTTTTACAAAACCTGCGCCGCGATTGACAATGCGCCCTTTGAAATTGGTCGAATCCATGCTTTCACCAAAGGCTGGCTTGAACGTGAATGTAACTTCCTTCACATGGACTACAAGTACATCTTGGGTCTTTTGGAAGCAGGCTATTACGAGAAGTTCTTTGACGAAATAAAAACTAACTTGGTCGTTTTTCTCGATCCGTTTGTCTATGGCCGGAATCCGACCGAAGCCTCGAGTTTCGTCGTTCCGACCTGCAACCCCGATGCGAGCAAACATGGCCGTGGTTACTTCGCTCGCTTAACAGGCGCCAACGCCGAATTTCTCAATATGTTCATTTTGCTCTTTGCCGGAGATAAGCTTTTCTCCTACGAAAACGGCGTTTTGCATTTCCATCTTGAGCCGAAATTATCAAAAGATTTTTTCGATCAAAAAGGCGAGGCTTCGTTCTTGCTCTTCTCCAAGACTCAGATCGTTTATCACAACCCCGCGCGGCTTGATTGCTTCGCTGGCGTCAAACTGACATACATCATCGACGGCAAGAAGTATGCCAAGGTGGAGGGGTCTTTGGCCTTGGCGATTCGCGCAGGTAAAGTCGCCCGGATTGACGCGGAGGTGAATCGATGAAAAAGAAGTTTCTGGTCGCTTCGCTCATGATGGCAGGACTTCTTTCGTCCTGCACTTTCTCTTTCGTGAGTTACAGCTCTTCTAGCAACGCCGCAACCAGCGAGAATCCCGGCATTTCTCGATCGGATAGTCATGACAGCGCTTCCGATCCCATAGCCTCATCTTCCAACGAAGCCTCTTTCTCGACTTCCACTGAGTCCGATTATGCTCCCACTGGCTATGCGCTCAAATGGAGCGATGAGTTTGCCGGTACGAGTCTGAATGAGAACTATTGGTCGGAGCAAACGGGCAATGGTAGCGATTATGGCATTTGGGGTTGGGGCAATAACGAACAGGAAAATTACCAAGCCGCCAACACAAGCGTGAACGATGGTTCGCTTCATATCAGCGCCAAACGCGAGACAACGACGATTGGCTCAACATCATATGACTTCACCTCGAGTCGGATTCGGAGTCATGGCAAGGTTTCGACGACTTATGGTTATGTGGCCGCCAAGATCAAACTTCCGGCGATTCAAGGGATGTGGCCGGCTTTTTGGATGCTTCCCGAAAGCACTTATCAGAAAAAAGGCTGGCCGACCTCTGGCGAAATCGACATCATGGAAAACCGGGGACGGGAACCCTATACGGTGGGCGGAACGACCCATAGCGCCAACACCTCAGGTGCCGATGCTTATCACACAGGATCCTACGTTTTATCTACCAGCATTGATCATTGGCATGTCTATGCGGTCGAATGGACCTCCGACGTCATTAAATTCTCCGCCGATGGTCAAGTCTATAACACTGTCGATAAGGCAACGTGGGTCAACGGCAATGACGCTTATAACAACGGCCCGGCTCCATTTAGCGCCCCTTTTTATATCATTTTAAATTTGGCGGTCGGCGGCAATTACGATGGTGGAGTTTTGCCTCCTGATAATTTCTCTAGCGCCGCCATGGATATCGATTATGTGAGGGTTTATCAAAAATGAAAATCAAAAAAACGTTGCAAATCCTTCCTCTTTTGGCCTTGTCTCTTCTTTCAAGCTGTGGGAGCAAGAGCAGCGGCCCTGCCGATTCGGGCGTCCCGGATGGCTACAAACTTGAGTGGAGTGACGAATTCGATGGCAGCGAACTCGACGATACGATTTGGACGCCGCTTACAGGTGGCGGTGGCTGGGGCAATAACGAACTCGAGTATTACCAAAAAGACAATGCGACCGTGAACGATGGCTATTTGACGATCACCGCGAAGAAGGAGCGGGTAGGCAACAATCAATATACCTCATCTCGCTTGGTGACGCAGCGCAAAGAATCAACGACCTATGGTTTCTGCGTAGCCCGGATCTCTCTTCCGGCTCAAAACGCGATGTGGCCGGCTTTTTGGATGTTGCCGGAAAATGGCAGTTGGCCAACGAGCGGCGAGATTGACATCATGGAAAACCGCGGTTCGTCCGCTTGGACGACCTCGGGTGCTCTCCACCATAGCGGAGCGACCTCCTCGGCGGATTCTTATCAAAGTAAATCCCATTCCTTTAGCCAGCGGAATGGTGATCAAGATATTACCGGATGGCACACCTACGCGGTATTATGGGAAAAAGAGCAGGTTACTTGGTATGTCGATGGTGTCAGTTTTTTCACGGTTCTCAAACGGGAATGGCATCCGGCCAATGGAAGCATCTATACGACGGATGACAACGCTCCGTTCAACAAGCCGTTTCACTTCATTCTGAACTTGGCGGTGGGCGGCAACTTCGATTCCGCCCATACTACGCCTGATGCCGATTTCGTGAGCGCCGAGATGAAGGTCGATTACGTCCGTCTCTATTCCCAAGCGTAAGGAGGGTTCCATCATGCCTCTGTTTTCCAAAAAATCCCCTGCAAAACCGACTCCGATTGCCGCGCAAAAGAGCGACGCGAAACAACAACGCGCCGCTTTGAACGCGAAAAAGAAAGCGAAGAAACAGGCTCAGTTCCAAACAATGCTTGACGAAGAAGAGGAAGAGTTGAAGAAGCGAAATGCGAACTATGCTCAGGTGAGCGCCTATCAAAAAGCGCACGAGCATGATGAGAAGAAGGCGCCGGCTGGCGTCTTTGTCGCCGCCGAGCATCTCAACAAGATTTATTCCAATCGCGTTCAAGCGGTCAGCGATTTGTCGATCGATATCAAGAAGGGCGAATTCATCGTCTTGGTCGGGCCGTCGGGATGTGGCAAATCCACCACCTTGCGGATGCTGGCTGGCCTTGAGGATATCACCTCGGGCGATCTCTACATCGATGGCGAATATGCGAACAATTTAGCCCCGATCGACCGAGGAGTTGCCATGGTTTTCCAAAGCTATGCTCTCTATCCCCATATGAGCGTCTACGAGAACATGGCTTTTGGCCTTGAAGGATTGAAAACTCGGGAATTCGTTCGCGATGCGGCCGGAAATCAAGTTCTCGATAAGAATGGGAAATCCCTCATCAAACGCCGCTCTCTCACGAAACAAGAAATCGATGAGCGGATTCAAGACGCCGCAAAGAAGCTTCAAATTACCGAATATCTTCAGCGGAAACCTACCCAGCTTTCCGGTGGCCAGTGCCAACGGGTCGCTCTTGGAAGAGCCGTGGTCCGCCACGCGAAGATTTTCTTGCTTGATGAACCCTTAAGTAATCTCGATGCCAAACTGCGAGTCCAGATGCGAAGCGAGCTTATCCGCCTCCATGAGGAGTTGGGTAACACGATGATTTATGTCACTCACGACCAGACCGAAGCAATGACGATGGCGAATCGAATCATGGTGATGAACAAGGGCAAAGTCCAGCAGATTGGAACTCCGCACGAGGTCTATGATTCGCCTGCCAACGTCTTCGTTGCCACTTTCATGGGTTCGCCGACGATGAACATTTTGCCTGCTCATTATGATCAGGGCAAAATCAGCTTCCCCGATGAGAAGCAAGCGATTCTTTCAAAGGGACAAATCCAGGCGACCAAAGCGTATTTTGCGGAACGGAAGCGTTTCCTTGACCAAGATATCGCCCGTCTCAATCATCTGAATCCCGAAGAAAAGAAAACGGTCCTTTATAGCGTCGACGATCTTCTTAGCGCTGAGCGGAAGGAACTCATCGAAGCGGAGGGTTTCCTTGCGACGGGAGTTGCGGATTTCTATTTCGGCATCCGCCCCGAAGACATGGCCTTCTCAAAAAGCAAAGAAACCTCACTCCTAGTCAAAGTGGATGTTGCGGAGCTTCTCGGTGCGGAGTATTCGATTCATTTCCAGCTCTCGAAAAAAGAAGTCGTGGCCCGCGTAAGCGCGGATGAGCTGATTAAAAATGGTGATACGGGCTATCTTTCTTTCGTCAAAGAAGAGGTTCACCTCTTCGATAAAGTCACGCAGAAGCGGATCTTCTAACGGGTCTTTTTGAGCCGTTGGTAGAAGATTTGGGCGACGGTGAGGGGCACTCCGAGGAGAAGGATGATCCAAAGCTGCCAGCCCTGATTGGCAAAATCCATACCGACTTCAACATAAGCTGCGCTGACAAAAGTCCAGATAAAACAAAGCTGTAGGGGCAAACTCCATTCGGTTTTTCCCCATTTGTGGTTGAACCAGGATAGGTCGCAGAAACTGGAAGGAACTGCCCAGATCAAGGGAAGCCAATAAGGCCAACGGGTTTCAAAAAGAACGCAAGCAACGAGCGCGCAGATGGCGATCGTCCAAATGAAGGTGACGCTCAAGGCGGCGATGATCGACTTGTTGACCTTTTCAGCAATCGGGTCGTTTTTGCCGCGTTCCTGAAGCGAAATATCGCTTTCGACGTGGGTCAGATAATCGAGGGTGACCCCGTAAAAGTCTGCTAACTCTTGCAAAGTATTGAGGTCAGGTAAAGCTTCGCCGTGTTCCCATTTGGAGATGGATTTATCGGAATAGGCGAACTTTTCCGCCAACTGGCCTTGGGTGAGGCTGCGTCCTTTGCGGAGTTCGGCTAAGTTATGGCTGACGATCGGGGATAAATCCTTCATATCTATAGGGGATAATAGGCCAATTTATCGCTATTTGCAAACCCACACTTTTCTCCTTTTATTCTTCAGTAAAACGGCTACAATGGAGCCACTTTATGAATCAGGTCTCTTATTGCGGAAACGAAGCGGTGGCTGAGGGACTTCTCCTTTCTCTCCTTTCTTATCGAGAAAAAAGCGATGAACCCTTAATGGTTTATCTCATCACCGCCGATTTTACTTTCTTATCGCCCGAGTTTCGCCCTCTCCAGGAAAAAGAGCGGGCGCTTTATGAGAAAATTCTTCAGGAAAAGAATAGCGAGAGCCGGGTGATTCTTCTCGATGAAAGGGCGTTATTTCTCCAAGAATTTGCATCTTCGCCTAACCTAGATACCCCCTACACACCTTATTCGATGCTGCGGATGCTCTTCGATCTCGAACCTCGTCTTCCAGACCATCTGGTCTATCTTGATGCCGATACGGTGGTGGAGAAAGATCCTTCAACCTTGTTTCGGATTGACCTCGATGGCAATGATCGGGCGATGGTCCCCGATGCGGTCTTCAGCAAAGTCTTCGACCCTCATTATTGCAACTCCGGCGTCATCCTTTTTGATCTGAAGGCGATTCGAAAAGATGGCCTTTTAAAAGAAGGGCGCCATCTTCTTAACACCCATAAATTCACAATGCCTGACCAAGAAGCACTCAACCGCTGCCAAAAAGAGAAGATTCTCCTTTTGCCGCGGATCTATAACGAGCAAAGAGGGCTCACGGAAGACACCATTATTCGCCATTATTGTCAGCAAATCCGGCCTCTTCCCTTGATGCATATCGAAAAATCGAAACCATGGGATGGCGAGAGATTCCTCAAAGGTTATCCTAATGAACCTCACGAAGAGTTATTGACACTATTCGCCAAGAAGAAAAAGCTTCTGAAATCGCTTTAGCTCCCTATTCAAAGGGGTTGTAATAAAACCTCGAGGTTGAATGCAGTTTGTTGTATAAACCCCGCCATTCGACTATCTATACGACGAATGACGACGCCCCGTTCGATTAATCCTCCCTCGCACCCCTCAGTTCAATGGCTGCGCGCTTTCACCCGATTCGTTGGTGCCTTGCGAGATAAAAGTGGATCATGTCCGTATCTATGGCGTCAACGCTTGTTTACTTTCGCTTCTCGACTCACCTTCCCTGAGCCCGGATGGTCCAAATCATTTTTCATGAGAAAAGGCCACCCCTTGTGGAGTGGCCTCATTTCATCGTAAGCGGCTTGCTTTATTTGCTGGCGCGGAGCGTTACGCCGCTCGCCGCCGAAGCGCTGACGGCCGTTGCGGCGGTGCCGTCGGTTCCATCGACGAAGTAAGTGCAATTCGTGAAGGTCGAGCCGGCATCGGCCCGGGCGATCGCGAAGAGGGTATTACTCCCCGCGTTGACGGTGATGGTCGAATCGCAATCGATGAAGGTGCCGGTGCCAACGAAGGCGCAGGGGCCCCAATTGTTGATACTGGTGCTGTTGATGATGGCTGTCACATCGACGTTCGTCATCTTGCCACTATTCATGTAAGCGATAGTTCCGAAGCCGCTGCCGGTGAAGTCATCGCAAACGAAGGCGACGTTGCGGACTTGGCCTGCGGCGCCGATGATGTTGAAGAAAGGACGAGAACCCGTGAAGTTCGAGACCCTATGGCCTTGGCCTTCGAAAATGGCGGTATATTCGCCAGCCATCTTAATGTCGGAGATGACGGTGCCAGCCAGATTGATGTCTGCGCTCAAGTAAGCGTTCTTCGTCGTGTTGGCGGCCGAACCATCGAAGTAGGCTAAGAAAGCGTCTTTTGTGGCGATTTCGGTGGCGTTCTCCGGAATGGTGTAGATCGGAGCGGCGCCTGCGGGAACGACCGTGAATTCGATCGGGGTGGCGCTGAGGGTATCGGTGCCATCCGTCGCTTTGATCGTCACGCTGGCGGTTCCGGGGGCGACCGGGGCGACGGCGAACTTCGTCGCATCAGTCGAATCTTGAGTGACGCTGATGACGTCGGCGTAGCCGCTCGAACCTTCAAAAGAGTAAGTGACAGCTCCAGCGAAGTGGCTCGCGCTGGCCGTGATGGAAGCGGAAGCCCCACCGACGGTTAAGGAGGCGCTCGTTGCTGCAGCGCTCAAGGTCGGGCTGGCTTTAACGAAGGTGTCCGCATCGTGGGCTAAAGTCGGCATCTTGCCATCGGCTAAGGTCCAAATCGTATTATCGAGCGCGTAATCGGCGACCTTGCTATTGGCCCAAACCATGCCTTTATGAAGGTTGGTGACTGTCGCGGTGCCACTCCAAGCCTGAGTTCCGCCATTCGGGTCGAACGGAATGATCAGGGCCTCATCGCTTTGAGCGGTGTAAACGTTGTCAATCTTGGCGCTGGCGCCCGAAGCATATGGGGCCACATCGAGCATTTGGGCGTTGGCTGTCTGATTGACGGTGACGCAATTGCGGATTGTTCCTTTGAGGAAACCGGCGAAGATGCCGCTTCGCTTCCAAGTCCAATCGAAGTTAGCGCTGGTGTCCACGGTGCTTGTCGCTTCGAAGAGGCAATCCTCAACGATGGCCATATCTTGGACCTCTTTGCCAAGGAGCGAGCCCCAGCCAGCGGTCTGATTTTCCGTGCCGATCAAATGAAGATTGCGGATTAAGCCGCTGCCGACATGGGCCCACAAACCACCGAGGGTGCCATCGTTAATCGGATTGGCGACGAAGTTCTTGACGGTATAACCATTGCCATCGAGTTCACCGTTGAAGGTGACGTTGTTCTTGGCGCCGTTGGTGCTGATTCCGTCGAGATCCAAATTGGCGGCAAGTTCAAAGTGGCCGGTGGTGGCGGTAAGAACTTTGCTCACGAAATCATCGGGAGTCGCAATCTTGGTGTATAAGGTTTCATCTTTGGCGATGATGAGTTTCAATTCCGCCGTGGCAGTGCTATCGCCGCAAGCGACGGCGACTTTGATGTCATTGACGCCGGCGAAGTTCGCCACGAAATTGCGCTGATTGGCAACTGGGGTCGTCAAGGCCTGAAAGTAACCTAAAGCCGAATCACCCGGGAAGGTGAAGGTGCAATCGTCGAGCGTCTTGCCTGCGGGAAAATTCTCTGGGGTAACAGTCAAAAGATAAGCTCCGCTGCCTTCTTTAAGAGAAGCGACGGCGCTGCCATCGCCGATATTGGTCAAGGCGATGGTCGCTTTGAAGGCGGTCGCTTCTTTGACGGTGATGCTCTTTTCGGCATATTTGCTCGAATCGGCAACTGAAGTAGCCCGAATCGTGACCGCGCCAGCGCTCACGCCGGTGACCACGCCATTAGAAACAGTGGCGATAGCAGCGTTGGAACTTGTCCAGGTGACGCTTTGATTGGTGGCGCCCGCCACAGCGGCGGTTAACGCGATTGTTTTGCCCACTTCAACTTCGGCTTCGCCACTCAACGTGACGGATACCTCTTCAGTCGAAGAGGACGTAGTTGAAGAGGACGTAGTCGAAGATGCTGGCGTGCTGGTCGTGATCGAGGCGGAAGTCGAAGTCGTCTGCCTGCTCCCCACAACGGATGAGTTTGCTTCTGATGAGGTGGAAGCCTCGCCGCAGGAGGCTAAAATAAGGATGCTTGCGGCTAAGACCCAAAGTGTCGAATTTCTTCTCATATTTTTCTCCTTTCAAGCCCGATTTTAAAATTTAAGAAATCGGTTTCCTTGATAGTATTATTATAAAAGGCAAAATTCTCCTGTCAAAGAGTTTTCGAAAGCGCTTACAAGGAAACTTTTGAGAAACATAGATGGCGACAAATGCTAGGCCTTCCTTCTTTTCCGTAAAGAAAAACCAATTTACGGAAACCAAAAGTAGTTTTTCCTTTCTATCACATCGTTTTTTCTGCTAAAAAGAGAAACGAGAATAGAAAATTCTTTTCCAGAGTGGACCTCGTGCGCGCAACCTAATTTTATTTCTTCGTAAACATCAAGCCCGCGGGATAAAGCCGCCTGAAATGAAAAAAATCAAAGGAGGTGGCATAGGGGAGAAAGAAGAGTGGGGGCTCCTAACTTCGCTTCGCTTCAGGCGAGGGCAACAAAAAAAGACACCCCGTTGCGGGCGTCCTTGAGCCAAAGCTCAGTTGAGCAGATTAGCGGTTGCTCTTCTCGTCGAAGTCGTCGTTGAAGATCGGGCCATTCTTGGCTAATTGATCTAACAAAATACCATAGTTATCATTCATAACTTCAGGGTTTTCGACGCTCTCTTCTTTGCGATTGTTTTTATTGAATAACATATTTTTTACCTCCTTAACGGTAGCTCGCTGAGACCATTGACTTCTGATCTCGCAAATCAATATACCCGAACAAAAAAGTTCAACAAGGGCTTTTCTCATGTAAACGTTTTCAGTAAGCACTTACTGAAAGCGCATACACAAAAAACACTCGATAAAAGCTATATTATTTTCAATTAAAAATGAGAACGCTTACATTATTTTTTTCGCCTTTTTCGTTCTTTTTCATTATTTTTTCTTCTTTGTTGAAATCAATGTGGCGAGAAAAATTTATAAAATCGAGAAAAATAGCATAAAAATTCTAAAAATACTAGAAAGAATCTATATAATCTAAAAATATATTATTCTTTTTGTTCCTTCACGGAAGATTTGGGCTATTCTTTTCCCATTATGAAACTTTGTGCTTTTGATATCGATGGAACCTTGATTGATGACACGATGGAGAACGGGGAATTCGTCGTCTATCCCGAAATCATCGCCGCGCTCAACGCCTTTCTTGACCAAGGCAATCCGATTCTTTTGGCTTCAGGCCGTTCTTTGCCGGGTCTAGTTCAATTCGCCACGAAATTCCATCATCTCGAACAGATCTACTATTCCACTTCTAATGGCACCTGCCTTTATGACACGAAAGGTCGGCTGCTTTATTCTTCGTTTATTCCTTATTCTGTCTTTCTCAAGATGGCCCAACTTTATGGCGGCCATGACGACTGGACTTATATGTGTTACGCGCCAGGGAATGTCGTCGGCTATGTTGGTTTGCCTAATTTCGCTCCCGAAGAAGCGCGCTTTAATAAGATGGCGTGCGAGGATTTTACGAATCGCGTCTTCTCAGAAGATTATCAAATTGAGAAGGCCGCGATGACGACGGGATCTCTCGATGCCCACCGTTTGCCTCTATTTTTGGAATTAGGGGATTATCAATCCTATGCGACTTCTTCTTTCTTTTTCGAGATTGTGGCCCACGGGGTCTCAAAAGCGAAGACGGTGGCAATCCTCGCGGAAAAACTCGGGATTGCTCCGAATGAGGTTTATACCTTCGGCGATGGCGAGAATGATCTCTCGATGGTGGCAAACTACCATGGCACGGCGACGGGAAACGCTATCGATAAAGTCAAACAAGCGGCCCAATTCGTTGCTCCGAACGCCAGCGAACGCGGCGTTGCTTTCGCCATGAAGGAACATTGGAAACTTATCTGACGCTCTTCCTGAGTCTGCTTACAAAGAAGGTCAAAGACCTTCTTTTCTTATTGATGGCATTGTGTTATCTTAGCCTTGTTGCAGAGGGTTTATTTATGAAAAAGAAAATTGTTTCTCTTCTTGTTCTCATACCCTTGTTGAGTATGACGGGATGCGGCGAAAACACCGCTTCATCCGAGCGAACAAGCGCCAAGGATGGCAGCGATATCCACGATCTTTATTCCGCTTTCACAGCTTTGGCCAAAGCGAAAAATTACCAAGTGAATATCGAAGTTTCTTCGGAAAGTGGTTCCGCGCCTTATAGTTATAACGTCACCTACACCGACCGCTATGTCTATTGCGATAAAAGCGGGGCGGAATGGGGCTATGCTCTTTCTTCGCAAGGTGCTTATCGCGTCGATACCGTTTCAACGGGCTTCGTCGCTTCTGAACTTCTTTTTGATGAGACGGGAACCTCTTATTCCGATTTGATCGGCTCGGGCTTATTTGCTTCCTTCGCCGATTTTGTCAGCGATGGTTTTACGAACTCTGATCAGAATTTGGTGATCAAGAACAAGAAGAACCAGTTGGCGGCTTTGAAGTTTGTTGGCCTTTCGACTTCTGACTTCTTTGATTTGACCTCGGTTGAAGCCTCGATTGGATCAAAGGGTCTTCTTTCTTCGTTTTATCTTGATGTAACGGTGGCAAAGGTTCTCCGCCACGTGACGGTGAGCGCCTTTGGCGACGCTAAACTCGCTGCCCTCGATAGTTTCGTCGCCAGCGCCGCCCCCTTTGAAGCCCCAGTGAATCTCGCCATGGCTCGCGTTCTCTTCAAAGCCAAAAACTATTCGCGCTCCGTCATCGATTATTCCGATAACCTGACTAACGACGGCACCGAGCACTTCTTGCCTGATTACTACTATGGCGATTACAACGCCAACGGAGCCAAACAAGGCGCGGCTTCGGCGGGTTGGATGGGAATCAATCACAAAAAATACAAGGGTGAGGATCTCTATGGAACCTATCTCTTCAGCCTGACTTCTTCGGGTGTGAGTCTCAATACGACCGGGGTTTATAATGCCTCGCCGGATATTTCTTCGAAAGGCAACGTCAACTACCCGTCGAATCTCGTTTTATGGGAACGGCTGGAACTAGCGAATCAAAATGGCGATGAGAACCACTATCAGGATAACGATTATGCCACCTTGGTGGATTTCTGCTCTAACTATCAATTGACGACATCCTTGAGCGCCATTAACGCCAGCCCGACTCGCCTCGCGATTCAGATGGCGAATATGGGCGCGAAAAACCAGACGGTGACGTTCAAACTCTATTATCAAGTTTCGGGCAGCGATGAAAATTACGTGATTTTCCCGATGTTCGACTTTGGTCGCAGCAACCTCGGCGTAGTCGATGGTTTCATCAGGACATCCTTAAGCTAAAAAACATTCCAATGGTTCTTTGAGGGCGTTCACCGCCCTCTTTTATTTTCAAAAGAAAACGCCTCATCTTGGCGATGAAGCGTTGGTCAGATTCGTTTTAGGCTTTGGCGAAGAAGACGTACTGGGTGTTGGTGCTGGCTTTTAAGACGCGCGGCGAAGAGACTGCGGTCGTCGCATTCGTCGTTTCGTCATAGCCGCCATCATCATCGCCCGAACTGTCGGCTGCGATGGCGCCTAAGATCGAATAGTAGGTTCGGGTGTAGCTCGAAGGATCTTCGTAAGCGTAGGCTTCGAGGGCCATGCCGATTTCATTCGTGCTCATTTCACAATAAAGCGCCATCTCGAAATTCTGATAGGTCGCCCACTTGCCGCCAGTCGCGCTAATGACGCGTCCAGTCATCATCTTCATATGCTGATCGTAGGAATAGTTGAAGAGGAAGGTGGTGCCATCGACGACGACATTCCCTTCGTAGGTCCGCGTCTTCTCGGCTAAACCATAGATGCTTGCTTCTTCTTTGACCAAGGTGTTGCTGAACTTGAGAGTGGTCCCGACATAGGTCGAAGCAAATTGTTTATCGAGAGCCCAATCGCCGAAGATTGCACTTTCGGTGGTGAAGATCGAAGCGTTTGGCTCGAGGGCGACCGTGAAGGTGCTCGGCTTCGTTTGCTCTGGATCGTAGTTGGCGTCATTGATGGTCACTGTGACTTTGGTTTCAGCAGTGATGGCTTTGGCTCCGGTCGTATCGATCGTCAATGCGCTGGTGGCGGGATCGAGCGCGCAGCTGATCAGCCCCTCGGCGCTATAAGAGAAAGAGATGCCCGTTAAAATCGACTTTGAGGGCCAAGCGGAGAGATAGCAAGAGAAAATATCGCCCGCATAGAGGAAAACCGAGGAACTCGACGTGATGTTGTCAGAGTTTCCGCTCGAGGAGATAACGGAGAAATAATAAGGTTTAACGCCGCCGATGATGGTGAGATCTATCGTGGTCTTTAACGCCGAATCAAAGCCATTGGCGATTGTGAGAGTCACGATTCCCGTCGCATTGACAGAACTGGTCCAAAAGCCGTGGTCCTTATCGTAATAGACCTCGTTTTCATCGCTCGAGGAAGCGAGGAGATACTCCCAACCATCGAGCGCGGTGCTCGGAGTCGGCGTGACAATGAGCGGATTATCGACGATGTCGTTATAGCCAAGCGCGTTAATGCTTTCGCCTGCGTTGATCGTGTTGGTGCTTCCCGTCTTGGTGCCGTTGATCTTGGCAGCGACGCTCGTCGCAAAATACGGGGTTCTGTCAAAAGTCGGCTTGCCGCTTGCCGCTTCGCCATAGGTGTAAGCGTAGTTGAACTTGCGGACCGTGGCGCCATTAGCTTCGCCACCGGTCTTGAAGGCGGCGTTGGCAAAATCATAGTCATTCGAGTCGTACATCTTTTCGATAAAGGTGCCCTTTAACGGAGCGCCCGCTTTTGTGAAGGTCAAATTGGCCTTATAAGTGATGTGGACATCGCTTCTCATGTAGGCGGACGAGGCCCCCGTCGAAGAAGTGGTGCTCGGCGTGTAGGTTTGATAAGAGTCGATCGTGGTGGTGAAACCTTCATCGGCATTTTTGCTCGAAGCGATTTTCACGCTGGCCGCGGTCCGATCATCCTCGATTGAAAAGCCATTGAAATAGCTGGGCCAGAGAGCATCCTGAATCGAATCGACGTCATGTGAATAGGCATAAACGTCGAAGTTGGCGTCGTGGCTATAAGTGTCGCGATCGGCGGCACCGCTATTTCGAAGGTATTCATATTTGTATTGGCCCCAGCTGGTGTTGTGGCTGCTCGAGAAAGGAACGTAGCCATCGATTGCGTCGACCAATTTGTATTTGCCGCTGAAGACGGAACTATCTTCGGACCGGCCTTCGCCCCCGATGCTTTCGGAATTATCGAGCGCCTCTTTCGAAGCGGCTGCATAAGGAAGCGGCGAAGTCCAACTTCGGCCTTCGCGATAGGTGTCGACGACGGTGTAGGTGGTGTTATCCATCGACTTGTAGACGTAAGCGCTCGGGTCGCTCTCTCCAGCCGCGGTGATGGTGGCTAAAGAGGCTTTGTCGAACTTCTGCCAAGCATAGGTTTCCGCGGTGCGGCTGTCGAAGAAAGAGACGCTGTTGACGCCCGTCGGATAAGCGCTCGGGTCGCTCTTGATGCCATGGAGATACAGCAAATCCGATAAGGAACCGGCATCGCTCGGGAGCACCAAAGTGTTGGCCCGTTGAATCGAAAAAGGCATGCTCGGGTTGGCAGGATCATAGAAGAAATCGTAAGTGGCGCCGCCTTTGATCACGAGGTAGTTGTCTTTGCTCGAATTCTCGATGTTGGCAAAAGTTTTGCGGTTATCGACAATTTCGGAGCCATCGAGTGTGGTGGTTGTTCCATTAGAACTCACCTGGACGCAGAAAGTCGAATCGTTCGTGACGGTGACGTTTTTGGCGGCATACGTGCCGTCTTCTTGCTTGGCTAAGGCAACGGCAATATCGCCATTGAGGACGACATCGCCTGCTACATTGACGCTGCTCTTGATCGTGACGTCGCGGTTGGGCATCGGGAAACTGGCCGTTCCGTCATTTAACGTCAAGGCGGTGCCGTTCATCGTGATGTTGACGAGGGTGTAACCGGCGCTGACGCTGTAGGTTAAGGTAATGGTCTCGCCTTCGTGGGCCGCGGTTTTGTCCGCGCTCAAACTCACGCCGGAATTGGCAACGATGACGACCATGTAGGTTTCTTGTTCCGATGGGCTGGAACTTGTCGGGGTCGACGTCGAAGCGCCGGAAGTCGAACTCGAGGCAGTCGGAGTGGATGTCGTGTTGGACTGGCTGATGGCGGCGCTTGAGGCGGTTGGCTCTCCGCAGGAGCCCAAGAGCAGAAGCGAAGCTACGCTGACGATTAATAAGGTTTTTTTCATGGTGTTTTATTCCTTTACTATTTAATTTCGTTATTGGACGACTGGCCTCAAGAAGCCCAATAGACCCTGCTCATCGAGAAGATGGAGCATGAATCCGGTCTTATGGATTCGGAAGTAAGCTGGCGAGAAACTGGTGCTCTTGACGGTGAAGTCACCGATGGTATAACCATAGTAATCTTCGACATCGTCAGCCGCGGAACGGGTGTAGGTGAAGGTGGCATCCGAATTGATGGCCGCCCCTTCGAAAGTGCCGCTAAACTGGCCTTTGTTATCGCCCAAGAATGTCATCTTGATGTCGCTTGTCGTATCGATGGAGAGCGCCTGGTCGCTTTCGAAGTAGGAGACGGAATAAGCGAGGTAATCGTCCATTTCGCTCTCTTTAAGGCCCTTGCGGATTGTGACGAGATTGCGGTAATGGCGGTAACCGGTACTGTCTTTGACGGCGATGACGACGTCACCGACTTGATGAGCGGTACCTTTGAAAGACGAGGCGTTGTTTGGATCAACTTCGAAGCTGAGAACCGATTCGTTGCTGCTCGAAATGCTGGCTCCGGCGCTCGAGATCGAACCATCGGAGAATGACACTGGGAAGTCGTAGGTTATCCCAGCGACGAGCGGGGTTCCCACGCCGATATCAATGAAGATGCCAGAGGTGACGAAGCCATCGTTGATTTTTTCTTTGGAGCCATCCCAACTGGTGGTCGGACAGGCGCTCGAAGTCGCGGAAGAACTCGCAAGGACATTTCCAGAAGAAGCCGCCATCGACGAGACTCCGTTCGTGGCGCAGGCGGCAAGGAAAAGCGGCGATAGCGCAAGGATCGTTAGACGTTTGACGTGGAACATATAAGTCCTCCCAATAAAATACGCAAGCGCGCTCGAGGCGCACACGTTTTTAACTTTATGTGGTTTTGTTTTAATGTCAATTAATTTTATTAGAACCATTAAATTTTAGAAGAATTTACAAAATGGTTGATGGGGAATCGGCCTAATATCGGTCTTTTACCTTGAAATCGGTCCCCGATAGGAAGCACCACGCTTCCAGCTCGGCCACCCTTTCGCCTATCTTCGCCCTGGCC